>Ga0233413_10000097_pt1 | contig 45041 bp, 11 predicted proteins | sample Na_anoxic_6_MG_FD_189019 | JGI IMG/M metagenome (GOLD analysis project Ga0233413, IMG submission 189019) | Seawater microbial communities from Saanich Inlet, British Columbia, Canada - Na_anoxic_6_MG | ecosystem: Environmental > Aquatic > Marine > Inlet | place: Canada: British Columbia...
ATAGTAGCACCTTTTAGCATATTTTTTTCAGTATTAATAAACTCTATTCTTTGGAATAACCTTAAACTATAATCATGGCCTTCGATAGCTTACATGCAATATCTTCTAGAATATGGGAAGAGATTCAAGGAGGGTGGATATATGATGACGAGCGCATCAATATCAAGCTAATCAAAGATAAGGTGCATGTTGCCAGAGCAAAAGTGATCGGCGAGTATTTCCGAAAAAGAATATATATTGACACTTCCTACTATCAGCAATGTTGCTTAGATGTCGTCTGCCAATCGGTATGTGACAGTCCCCACAAAGAATATGTAGTAAAACTCCCTCAGCTCATAGGTACCGTTGGGCGAAGGAATATAAAATTCTTAGGTACTGTAGACAGGCAGCAATCTTTTGAAAATAAAGACACATTTATTGATTACACTACAAGCATTCCGTTTAGCGGTGATGCTTCTCCTTATTTTACAAGGGTAGATAACTTTGCTGTGTTAAGCAACCTTCCTACCCCTAACCCTAAAAAACTTTTACTTGTTGCATTATTAAGCGATCCTTTAGATTGTGGAGATTGTGACGAGGATAGCCCGTATCCAATTCCGGGAGGAGAATTCTTGTCAGATATCGAAAGACAAGTGATGATGGATTTAAGCGGGTTTTTAGTGCAAAGAAGAATTGATAAAGTTCACAATGCAAATCCTGATACCTGATGGCTATAATTTTAAATACAGACAAAGACAATTACTTTGTAGTGGCAAATGAGCCATATAATATTATAGCTAACAATACATTGGTATTTGCAGTATATAGAGGGCAGTATTTTAAATGGTCATCTAAGTACGTACCAGTTAATAAAACTTGTTCTTCGTGTAGTAAAGATAAAGCTTATTATACGCTAACAGGGTACTCTAATTGTGATGAAGGATTTAAAGATGAAAACGGGAATGCTTTGTCATATGCTATTCCCGACTATATACTTGAAGAGACTTTTGATACTGAAGATGAAGATGGAGTATGTGAGAGTTGGTTTGAAGAAACAGGAGGGTATAACAAAGATGTATTTACGCCTCCACATTTAAGAACAGGAGAATACGATGATTGGAATGCAGAAAAGAACACAACGGGTTGATAAAATAAAGAGAGGAAAAGTTTTTTGCCGTACATCTTACAAAGGAAATGTTGTAGGTGTCAGGCAGCTGAAGAAGAAAGATATTAGATTTAGCACAAAAAGTGAAAACATTTATATAGATGTAAAAACAATTTTACCCGAAAGTATTTTAGATAAAAGAAATTTAAAACTAAAGAAGCTACACAACAGAGACAAATTCAGGGTTATAACAAATATATTTGAAACTGTGATGGAGAAGATTCTCCACGATATGATAGAGAACAAAAATACATATCTTTTTCCTAACAGGGTAAAATTATTTGTTGGAGAAGCCCACACTAAGAAAAACAAAAAGATTTCTTTTTTCGCATACGACACAAGAAAGTGCATAAACAATCATGTGTCTGATGCAGAGTTTGATGGCTATATCTGGCGAATATTTCCATCAAGAAAGATATCAGATAAGCTTGAATATTATTCTAACGTTAGACAAGAAAAATATATAGAATGCAAATCATCGATTGGAAAACAGTTATGGGCCTCATACAGAGGAAAACAAAGCTTATTGATGTCGAAGCTGAGAAAGAAAGGATTAAGTCTCTCATCCATACAGCGGCTCTAAAATCCTCTTCCTCTGAATGGCTTGTCTGGAGAGAAGCTGTAGTTGACGTAAAAAATGGCTTAGCAAAACTTCCTTGTGACCTCATAAGGCTACTCAAGGCTTTTGACAATGTAGGCAACATTATATCCGGCAGAAGAAATGGGGAATATCTCTCTGCTCCATACAAAGAAGGGAAGATTCAAATACACTATTATGCTATACCTCTTGTAGAAACTCCTGATGGAGAAAAGCTTCCAATGCTATTATATGAGTTTTCAGATTGGTATGTTTGGTATGTTATTCATACCTTTATGTTTGACGAGTGGATGGAAGGCAGAATACCTTCAGATAGATGGTCTTACATTGAAAACGAATACATAAATGCTTACGATCAGGCAATGGGTAGCATAGATCTTCTTTCAATAACAGACTTAGAAGAGCAATTATTTATGATGCGTAATGGAATATTCTACGATAATTCAGCAATCTAATGAAAGAGTATACTACAAATAAGTTTAACAAAGGGGTTAATACTGACATGTCTTGGCTTGAAAGGCAAGGAGATATGTTATTAGATGCTTTAAATGTAAGAATTACAAGCAAAAATAATGATGGTCTTTTTGCTGCTAACATAAAAGGAAATATAGAAGAATTTTCATTATCTCCAGGGTTTGTGCCAATAGGTTCAACAGAGTATAATGGAATATTATTTATTCTTTCTGTAAATAAAAACACAGGATTTAGTGAAATAGGAACATATCCTAAACCCAATGGAATATCTCAGGGGTTTACCCGTATATACTCTCCTTTAAATAATTACACAACAGACAATCCTAATATTTTTATTAATCCATGCGAAGGGATTCCTCCCGTTATAACAAGAAGTCCGTTTACAACTGAAGATTTAAACTTTAGCTGTGAGCATCAAGCAAGAGTTTTAGCAAGATTAGATTTTGACAAAACCATAAATATATATTGGACTGATAATTTTAATCCAATAAGAAGCATAAATACAGGATTTCATTCTGAAACAGGAGAGGAAGTTGAAAGGTATGTATCATCAAATATGATAAAAAATGGGATAATAAATGTTATTAGTGAAAATGAATTTATACCACAAGTAAGACTAGCAAACATACCAGGAACATATGAACCATTAAACTTTAAGGGTAAATTAAAAGCAGGGCATTATTTCTTTTTTGTAAGATATACAGATATAGCTTTTAACTCTAGCTCTTTTATTGGTATGTCTAGCGCTGTTCCTGTTTTTTCAGACAACCTTAGTGGTTCGGAAAGGGTTATAAAGGGTCTTGAAAACCATCAAAGAACTAATAGAGATGTTAATTTAGAAATTGATGGGCTTGATGTAGCTGCTGCTTTTATAGAAATTGGATATATATTTTATTTTGAAAAAGACCAATATGAAATAAAACTCATAGATGCAAGGCATGCAATAGCTGGTCAATCTAAAATATATGTAAATGTTAATGGTTATGAAAATTTAATAGATTTATCATTAGATGAATTTGTAGCATACAAGCCCACAGACTCTTTGTATTGCAAAGATATTGAACAGTTAGATAATAGATTATATCTTGCAAATACCAGAGGGATCCCTTTAGACCATCCTGATATTAGAGATTTTTTCTGTAAAATTACAATTCGAGAAAATTACGTTAAACATAAAAAAGTTGTTGCAGATACTACATTTACAGGAGTAGATGGTTTAGATAATTTATATTCATCAGACCCTATAGATGTACATGAAAATGTAGGATACTTTAGTGGAGAGACATATATTTTTGGGGCTGTTCCTATTTTCAAAGGAGGCTTCACTGGTCCTGCTTTTCCATTAACAGGATATGACAACATTGATGGAACATACCTTGACGAAAACAAAAATGGAATATTTCGCTTTTCAAAAGCAAAGGTGAAACCGTTTCATGTTGGAGATGATGCTTTTATAAAAGGCGTAGAATTCAATACAGTAGCAGCGACAGCAGCTTATTTAGCAAGCTCATTTTTGCAAGAAAATTTAATAGGAGTATATTTTACAAGAGGAGAGAGGGAGCCTAACCTCATGTATCAGGGATTAATGGTTAAAGCCTATAATTGGGAAGCTCCCGCAAGGCAAAGTAAATCACTCTGGGATCAAAAGAAATATTATTACCCATTAGCTGAAAACATTTTTCAATATGATGCTAATTCTAATATACCTTTAATGGAGCCATTTTTTCCTTCTTGGATGCATTGGAATAGACCTGCATCTGACTTTACAGTCGGAAATGCTTGTGGACTTGCAGGAGGCAGCGATTGCCCTGCTAATCAATTTGGTTATGGGGGGTTTCGAAATTCTTATCCCAATAGTGGACAGAAGAAGAATGAATATCAACAAAATCTTAGCTGTGCTGGTCATGATGTTATATTTGATGCGTGGGCAGTCTTTTCTTTAGATTACTTTTTAGATGAAGGACAAGGTTCAGATGGAGTAGGTTCTACTTCATTTATAGAACCTATAGCTGCTTACTTAGCCTCTGATTGGCTACCAAGAGCCCCGGGTCGATGGGATTTTTGGGAAGGTAGTACAGGTATACCAAACCCTCTCTTTAATCCTGTAGAATCTTTAGATGGCCTTTTATTTGTTAATACAGATACAAAATTTTGGGCAACAGGGACAGCTGAAGGCCATTATGCTAACACTCATAATGTAAAACCATGGGATGCAATTGGAGTAACAGTAAAAAGTAGAAGGTATGTTTCTAAATTTGATGAAGGGAAAAAAGGTGGTGATAAATCTGTAACACAAGGCTTTTTTTATGGAGAGATTGCAAGACCAAGCACAGACAGAGATGAATATTTGGTTAGCTTGCCAGTTGCAACACCATCATATATTTTAATAGAAAAAAGTGATGAACAAGATGATTCAATTGAATGGTGTTATACATTAGTTAATGTATGTAGATTAGACCCTGAAACTTTTGATTACAAAAATACATACGATTTTAAGAACACTTTTTTTAGCCCGATTTCTTCTTTTATTTCTACAAAAAACGATGGTCAAGTTTCTGATATCTCTGACGATGTTTTTTATCAGGGAGATTGTTTTATAGCAAGAAGCTATTTAAAAGTACTCCATGGACATACTCAAGACATAGGAGATCAGTTAATTACTATAATGGCTGACACTCCAGTAAAAGATGATGTAACACCAAGGGGTTCAGCTTTTCATGAATTTGGAATAACATTAGGTATAGTTACAGAAAATGCCTATAATCCTTATTATAGAGTAAAAAGAGGATTAAATGATTTTTTTTTATCAGCAAAGGGCACTTGGCTCTCTGCTTTAGATTCCCCTGAATCATTTTTTTATAATACAGGCTATCAAAGAATATTAGGGCCAAGACAATTTGTGGGGTTAGATATTTTAAAGCCAACATCTGACAACTCATTTCCGACAAGAATAAGAGCATCTTTTAAGCATATTTTAAATTCTTTACAAGATGGTTATTTACAGTTTGCTGATTCTAAAGATTTTGATTTTCAGTATGGGCCAATAAATGCCCTTTCTTCAATGGGGGATCAATTGTTTTCTTTTCAAAATGATGCAATTAATATGCATCCAATTAACGAAAGAGCGGTCTCTCAAAGTGATACGACTGATACTCCTTTTATTTTAGGAGAAAGTAAAGGACTTACTGAATTTAAAAAAGCTTTAAGTACGGAATACGGAACACAACATCAGTGGAGCATAGTAAAAGGAGAAAGGGGATTATACGGATTCGATTGGAACAAACAAGTATTCTGGAGGGTATCAGGAGAAGGATTTCAAAACCTTGGGCTACTTAAAGGTTGTGAAAAATGGATAGAAGATATTGTATTTCTACAAAGCACTGGTTATTCAGACATTATGGAACAACTAGCAGATAATCCCGTATGTAATGTTGGAATACATTCTGTTTACGATAGAGAATACAAAGAGGTTATAACAACATTTATATTTGCAGAAGAAGAAAATAACAGAACCATTTCATTTTCAGAAAAAGCAGATATTTTTGGAGCTAAATATAGCTTTACTCCTATATTCTATTCTGAATTAGAAAGGGATTTGTATTCTTTTAAAGATGGAAAGTTTTGGAGACACGATGCTAATAATTTGTATGATAACTTTTATGGGCAACAAGAGCCTGCTTTTGTAGAGGTTGTTGTTAATTCAAAAGGAGAGATTGCAAAGCACTTTGATAACCTTATTATAAACTCTAATAACAGAGAATTTGAAAAAGTTACATATACTACACAGCATCAATCCGCTATTCAAGACCCCTTCCTTGGAGAATTTTGGAACAGAGCAGTATACAGAGAATTTCAATGGAAGCTTCCAATAAGAAGAGCTGATAATATAGTAGACCCTCAGCTTTCTTTGTCTCTTGTAAAGTCAAGAATAAGAGGGAGATATTTAATAATTAATTTACAATATGCTGGAGCTCAAGATATGTGGGTTCGGGAAATAATCACAGCATACACACAATCTAAAGCTTAATATTATGTGGGATGAAAACGGAAATTGGATACCTAATTTTGTAGACCAAGATCAATCATTAAGACAAAATAATACCAACTCAGGCCCTACAGGGTATACTGGCCCTAAAAACTTTGAAAGCAATTGGAATAGGTCGTTTGTAAATACAAATAACATAAATACTCAAGGCCCTCAAAAGTCTAATATAAATACTCAAGGCCCACCTAAAGATGATACAGGAAAGAAAGTGATGGATGTAATAGGTGGTGGCGGCGGCGGCGGTGGTGGTGGAGGAATGGGCGGCGGAGGAATGGGAGGAATGAATATTTCTACTATGTCAAAAGGAACTAATGCTCTTCAGCATATGATGTGGCAAGGAGGTCACGGATACGACGAAAGGGTAGGGCAGACAAAAATTGACGATAGCTGGGGAAGCATAGCTGATAGCATATGGGGTCAAACTGCTCTTACTGATGCTACAGCAGGAGCGCCATGGCAAGTTCAAATTATAGCAAATAGTATTGATAAAATGATTGGAGGGTTTTCACATGCGGAGAAGAAAAAAAAGTATTTTGGGGCTGTTGCTAAAGCAAATATATATGATGCAAGAGACAAAAGATTAGGTCTTAGGGAGCCTGATTATACCGGACAAACGCAAGGGCATGGTGGACAGGAATATCAATACAATAGTCAATTTGGAGGAATGGGAGGAGGAACAGGAACAGCGAGGTTTGGAATGCAAGTAACCGGTGAAGAAACAAAAAAAGAAAAGCTAGTTCCCGGAGTAATGGAAAAAGATGAAATCGTTATAAGAAAAAATCCAGATGGAGAATGGGCGCATGTTCTTACTACAGGATCAGGAGCAGCAAGTCACGAAGATAAAGGAGAAACGCATTTGTTTAGACAGGGAGATGTTATACTTCCTAAAGAGTTTATGCCAGACATACAAAAGGGATTAAAAACAAAAAACAATAAGCTAATAGATGAAACTGTTGGTAAAATGATGGTAAAGAGCAAAGCTGCTGCTTTAAGAAAACTTCCTTACAGCAATCAAGCTGATGACTCTTCTGTAGACAATAAATTAAACGAACTTGTAAATGCTAGGTATGGAGCTAATGTAGAAAACTCAAATAAAATGAAAAAGGGATATTATAATTTTGGAGGCATGGTTCCCCAGAATCGGAATCCATATATGAAAAAGCCTATGGGTTTTGAAAATCCTATGATGGCTAAACAAGGTATAAGTCAAATGCAAAGTCCTCAGCAAAGCCCTCAGCAAATCCCTAATCAAATTCCTGCACAATCTTTTGAGAATGGAGGAGTTTCGGGGTACGGAGACCCCCCACCTAAAGTAGTATACCCTGATTATGATTTAAATCAAGTAGATAATACTGGTGTGCAAAATACACAATTACCCATGTATTTTTGGAAGGAAGAAACAGAGAATAGGCAAAACTATAAAAAAAGAATAAATAATGAGGCCTGGGATAAGGAATCAAGAAGATTATTGCAAGACCAACAAAATTTAGTTGATGAGAAAATAAAATTAGATAGGCAATTAGAAATTTTAAAGTCAAAAAATAAGCGACCTTGGCAATCTACTTTTGAGTCTATAGGTGGTTACCGCTATGGTGGCAAAGTGCCACAGTATGCTACAGGTGGTCAAGCAGGACAATGGCCACCTCCGGGCAACATTCCTGCATGGAAAGGTGGAGGATTAGATTATTCATCGCAACAGTTGCTACCATCACTCAAAAAGCCAGATTATCAGAATTGGAATAACGAGGAAGATATGTGGAAGCAGTGGGAATCAGAAGAGCCTCAAACATTTGATTATGACAGAGGACAAAGTTATGATTATAACAGAGGTAAAACATGGGAACACCCTGATAGAAAGAAAAGAGGAAGAAGGGGAATCACAAAAGACATGCTTATGCCTAAAGGCGAAAAACCTAAAGTGTATAAAGATGACCCTAATTTCAAATGGTTCCCTATAATTAATGAACCTCCACATAAGGAGACACAAGAGCAAAATAAAATGAGGAGAGAAGCTTACGGGTATCTTAAAGAGGCAAATGAAAACGATAAGCCGAAGCAAAAAACTTATAAACTCCGCTATGGTGGTCAAATCCCTCAGTATGCTACAGGCGGTATGACAACAAACTTTACAGATCCGCCTCCATACACAAAGAGCCAAAGAGATCAGTTGAAGAAGTGGAATAAAGAATATGGAAAAACAGGATACCCTTCATATCTTTTTAATTCTTCAGACCCTAGGTATTCTTTTATAAATAAAAGCACGCAAGCATTCATGGCAGAAAGAAATAGAAGATATATGGAGAGCGGAGAATATGTAAAGCCTATAGAAGATTATACCCTTGAAGATACTAGTGCTTATAATCCGATGCCAACAGATCCAGCAGCAAAAAGAGATTATTTAAATACATTTAATGTGTATGACATAAGAAGTGGACATGGTTCCCCAAGAGGTTCTGAGTTTAGAAAGAAAAAACCTGTAGAGTACAAACCTGTTTACCAAGGAAGGGTCCCAACAATAGGCAGAGTAAGTCCCGGTGGAAAAATTGAATAAAACTTTTTATTATGAGTGATTACTTTAATAACATATTTGACTTAATACCCAAAAAAACTTCTAAGAGTGGAAGCATAGGAGATGTTGTCCCTAAAAAAAAGAAGCAAAAAGCGGGAGGAGTCACAGGTATGCCTAATGATGAGTTTAGTCTTGACAAATTTTTAAGCTCAGAGAGCCTTGTTCAAGATGGGTTAGAACTACCCCCCTCTGAGTCTACAAGTACTCAGAGGCCTATAATACTTACAGATCAAGAATTAAAAAATAAAGCTCAGAAAGGATATGTTCCAACAAATCGTGAGTATTTACAAAATTTAGGGAGTACAAACACTGAACCTAATGTTACAGATTTAGTTACTTCTGAGCCTACTACTGCACAACACGTCCGTTCTGCTATTGTAAACCCCGCAGGAACATTTGGTCAACTAAGCAGAGGAGAGAAAGTTATTCCTGACCTTCCTCAAGGTATAAATGATGTAACGGGCATGCTTAATCCTGTATGGTATATGGATAAACTTAGCAAAGGGGTGGGTAACCTTACAAGAGGAGAGTATGGTTCTGCAGGCTGGAATTTTCTTGCAGGCGTTCCCGCAATAGGACCAGTTGCTAAAGCAGGTCTTGCTTATAAAGCCGCTAGTAAAACTAAAAAGTTTTTATCTGCTCCAAAAAGTAAAATTTTTAATCAAGGAACTAAAAGCCAATACAAAGTAACAAATCTTGATCCTAATTTAAAGCAAGCACAAACTCTTTTAAACCCTACAATGACTAATAACTTTGCTACCAAAATAATTGAAAGTAGTGGTAAAGCTAATAGTCAAGCCATGTATGCAAAAGAATTGGCAGCAAAAAATGCTATTGTAGCTAGTATGCTAAAGGGAAATAAAAATAAATCATCTGGAAATTCTGCAAAAGGTGGCTTAGGAGCAATGCCGGGAACATTTACTAGATCTAGTAAAATTGGAACAAAAAGTACATACAACCCTTATTTCCCTAAAAACATTACATCGCCCGTTGTGCAAAGTCAACCAATAGCACCTTGGCAAATGCAAGACCTTCCAGGGCTTCATCTAAAATCTACAATGTCTCAGGGACCCATTTCTAAAATAATTGATAAAAAAGGAAATGTAAATGTAAACCAAGCTCTTGCTATTATAAATAAAGAATCTGGTGGTAAAGAAAAAGTAAATTTAATAAAAAAATCTTTAGGTGATGATATACCTAAGAAGATGGATTATAATGACTTTAGAAAAGCTACACAAAAACAGCTTATACCTTTAGAAAGAGAATTGGTAAATCATAGTTCTAATTATGGATTAAACCGTATTGGTTTCACAGCGCATAACGATCGTCAATTAGACTCTGCCATATCTTTTGCAGATTCTGAAATAAAAAAATTAAATAATGAAATTATAAAAAAATCTAAAGGTTTAGAAAAAAACACAGGAAAAGAGTTAGCCACTCAAAAAGAAGATATAGCAGAGTTAAAAGAAACACTAAGAAATTTCACTCTCAATAAAGAAGCTGTTCTTAAACAGAAAAATAATTCTTATGAAAACCAAACACTTTTATTAAGTAATAAATCTAAATTTGGTGGCGGGTCTGATGCACACGGTAATCCATATGAGACATTAGGCCATGCTCATTTTTTTAAAGGTGGGAGAAATACTGGTACTTTAAATGTAACACAAATACAATCAGATGCTTTCCAAGGCCCTTATAATATAATGCCTAAAAACTCTAAAAATAGAACTGCTTTAGAAAAGATACAAAGATCTTTAAAATTAATGGAAGACCTGCAAACTAATAATAAAGCTACTCTTAATAAAATGAAAACAGAAGGCATTAATAATTATGGAACCCCAGTACATAAGTATGAACTTGAAAATATGGAAGATCTTGTAAAAATGCAAGAACAATCTAATATTGTAAAAAGAGCCGAAGCAGAAAATTTTTCTCAAAAACAATTACTGGCTAAAAATCATGAAGAAAGATACTTACAAGAAATTGTAGATTATGCCGCTAAAAGAGGTGATGTGAATAAAATAAGATTACCTACATCTGAGACTGCTGCTAAAATACAAGGGTATACACGCACAGAAAAATCTCATCTTAATTATGCGATAGAAGAAGATATATTTCTATTAAAACACAACAAAAAGCAAAATATCCCCGATGAGATTGACATGAATACAGGGTTAGATATTAGATACACAGATAAAGTAAGAGCTGAAAAAATAAAAAAATTAGAGTCACAATTAGATAATAAATTATATTACGATGTTTACAAACAAACTATCCTTAAAAAATATTCTAAGCAACCAAAACGTGTTAAAAAATTATTTGGAGTTGAACCTAAAACAGTAACAGGTGAAAAAGGCAATAAATGGTATGAATTTGATATACCTGAAAGCTTTAAGAAAGGTAAAGCAGAAATTAAAGCATATTCAGCTACTGGCGCTATAGGCACCGGTGCTCTTTTAAGCCAAGACAAGTAAAAACATAAGTTATGAGTGATTATTTTGATTTTACTGAAGAAACTAAAAGGATTAACGACTATTTAAATAAAGTTCAAGTAGAGCTTCATCTCTCTGAGGAAGCTATTAAAAAAAAGAAACCATGGAAAGGAGAGCTTGAGTTTTCTGAATACGCTACTTTTTATCCTGACCCATCAAAAAATTTTAAGTACAATATGTCTGGTACAAAATCAAAGCCCGGACAAACTGATATAAAGGCAAAAATTTCGTACACAGATAAAAGCAGGAATTCAAATTATTTTGCAAAACAAGGACTTCCTAAGCTTGAAACAGGGTTGCCAGGAGGCTTTGAAGTTGGTATTACACATTATCCCTACAGAAAGAAAAAACTGCAGCCTAAGCCATATAGTGAGCTGAGATACGGGGGGATGATACCAAAATTTAAACCATTTAAAACATAAGCTATGAGCAAGAGGAGATTTAATTTTATAAAGGAATCGAACGACCACATGGAATATGTGAAAAAAATGAGGGCAAAATTAAATATGCCTAAAGAAAAGCCTAAAGGTGAAAAAAGACGTATGCCAGTAAAGACTAAAGAAGAGGCAGACCAGCTACGGTTTAATACTTTTGCAGGCAACATAGACTATCTTTCAAATAGAGGGAAAATAACTACTGCAGAATCTAAGGTTAAAGCACCTAACGATCCGAGCTTAACGGGAGGAGAGAAAGGCTTTGTAGGAGATTTTAGCGTTCAGAGAGGGCCATGGAAAGGAGGGATAGAAGCTTTCCATTATACTCCTGCAACATTTTTCCCGAATCGACAAACAGGAGACTTTAAATATAATATAGCTGGCACAGGAATTAACCCAGTTGCTCCTGAGTTTAAAGCTAAAGCATCATTTATGGACTATGGTAAAAATACAGAATATTTTGCAAAGTCGGGACTTCCTCAACCTGGGACAGGACTTCCAAAAAGTGTTGAAGTGGGATTGAAGCATTGGCCGGGCAGAAAGAAAGAGCAACAACCTAAGCCATACAGTGAGATGCGCTATGGGGGTAAAGTGTCTCAATATAAAGAAGGTGGACAAACAGGTCAGTGGCCACCTCCTGGCTTTGGGCCCGCATCGTTGCAAATGCTACAGCAGATGATGCCCTATATAGGATATGAAGAACATAAGGTAAGAGAAAGAAGAAATACAGATCAAAAACCTTATGAACCATGGATGAAAAAACCAACATGGGAGAAAATTGGCAGTTTGCCTTACGGTAAAATTGAAGAATTGCAAAGAAAACGTGCAAAAGATAAAAAAGAAAATATATGGGGTAATCCTGACTATAATTTATATACGCCAGAAGAAATGATTCCCGTAAATAAAAAACGAAAAGAGGAAGAAGAAAGAAAAAAAGAAGAAGATAGAATTTGGAATGAAGGAGGATGGAGAAAAAGGTGGCCTGATGGGAAAGAAACAGAAACAGAACAAGAATATTATAAAAGGAAGTATAAAAAATGTCGTGGAACAAATTGTGATAAACCAGTTATGCGCTACGGGGGCGTAGTAAGTAAAAGCGACAAGAAGAAGAAGAAGGGGTGTGGATGCAAAGATAAACATTAAAAACATAAGCTATGAGCAAGAAGAGAGATAAAACAAAGAAAAAAGAAACTGTTGATCCAGTTAAAAAACCTACTGTAAATTCAGCACCTAAAATTTGGGATCCATTTAATCCACTAGCTGGAATTGATAAATATCCTCCGCCGCTTGCTGATCCAAATATTATATATAACCCACCTCCACTACCTAAACCAAAAAGGGAAACGGTGTCTCAAAAAACAATTGGTGGCCACCCTGGGAGCGTTGAAGGAATGAAAGCTTTTCAGGATATGTCTATAAAGGGCTTAGAATTAGGCAAACAATATAAAACTAAATGTACTGGCCAAGAGCAATGTGCGGGTCAAATGAATACATACCAAACAAATCAAAAGACTGATTATTACGCTAAGCTTGGACTTAAAGATAAAATAACCGGAGAGCCTAAAAAAGCTATTAGAGTTGAACAAAACAGAGATGCTTGGGATTGGCTAGACCCTAAGAAAAAGAATATCCTATGGACTAGCGCTCACTATAAAGATCAACTAGATGTTAGAAGAACAACAGGAAGTACAAAACCTTTAGATTATATTAAAAGTTTTTTACCGAAAGAAATATTTACTCTTAATCCTGATGGAACAGATCCATACGAAGGGAAGCAGATAATATATGATAGAACAAACAATTCAGATTCATTTAAGTGGGCAAAGGAAACAGGAAAAAACGAAAAAGAAGAAGTGGTAAAAGGAATGAATGAAGGTGGAGAACATGTAGGAATACTTGGTCCTCTAATTGACCACCCTTTTAAAAAGAATCCTGATGGAACACCACAGAAGGGAAGATTTGTAAATCATGGGTTTGCAGGAAAAGAAGGAGGAAAAACAGGAAAACAAGCTTATAATTTTAATGATTGGGTTAGCGAAACTGATGGATTAGGGTTTAAAGAAGGAGAGCACAGATATTCTCCTGTTAGTATATTTGAAGATAAAGAGCTTGTAGATTTAGAAAAAGCATATCAATATAAATTATCGAAAGAAGCATTTCATAAACAACCGGGAATGAAAAATGCTGAATACAAAGAGAAAAGTGAAGGGAGAGATATTTATAATGCATTAATGGAAGAAGAAAGAAATAATGAAATGTGGAGAGGAGTAGCTAGAATACAAAAACAAAAAAAAGTAGATGAAGAAAAAAAAGAAAAAATAGGAATAAAAAAATATGGTAAAAAGAAATGGGAGCAAGTGAAAAAAAACGAAGCTTATAAAAAAGAGAAAGATAAGCCTTCATTGTTGCGCTATGGTGGTATAATTCCTAACTTTCGCATGGGAGGCACGGCAGACTGGCCTCCTCCGGGCTATGATGAATATGGCAGACCAGCACAAACTATAAAAGGAACTGATGTTAATTCTCAAATTTACGCAGGGGATATGACTTTTCAAGGGGCTCCATTTAATAATAACTTAAGTAATAGAGCAATGGTGAGGTCATGGAATAAAAGCCAACCCATTACAGGGTCTAACCCATACTATGACAATAGACCTTCATTGGGAAAAGATGAATGGCTTAATGAATATAGAGATAATAGACAAGCTAATCATATGGCGAAGATGTCTATGTACAAAGAAACACCTGATGGGACCTGGAGTGGTTTTTATGATGAAAATACTAACCCTAAAAGAGTTAGAGTAAATCCAATGATGACATATTATGATGATACTGAAGCAAATGTAAAAGCTGCCTGGGAAAAATATGCAACAAACCCAATAAACTCTTTTCCTTCTTCTTTAGCTAATGTACGTATTAAAGATGATGTAATTCATGAACAAGATTTACCAAGTCAACGTCCTTTTTCACCTGATACATTGCCGAAGCTATCTTCAGAAACATTGTCCCCTCAGGTAAATCAACGCAAAATTTCGCATATACCATTAAACCCTTTAACTGTTCCTGATAAAAAAAGTAAAGAAAGAAATGTAGGTACAGAGGCAATGTATAATGCTGCACTAATAGGCCATGGCGTGGATATGCTTCATAATATGTTTCAAGAGCCTTACCCTACAGTTCAATTAAAAAATCCACATCTCTCCAGGGCTTTTGTTGATAATTATGCTTTTCATCAAGCTGAAAATAATGTAGGAGAAGCTACAAATCAAGCTTTATATCAACTAAGGAAAAACTCTGGACAAATAGGAGATACCGTTAGAGGGGTAAATGCTGTAGCTGTTGGAGCAGCAAGGGCTATGCAAGGGATAAGCCAGCAACAGCACGCTGCAGTCAGAGATAAAGAAGAAAAGAATCAAATGCTTGGCAACGAGGAAGATGCTTTACAGCGCCAAACTGCAACGCAAGAAATGATGCAAAATCGTCAAGATGCTAAAGAGTTTAGCATGCGAAAAGAACACGCATTAAAAGAGAATAGAGCAGCAATAAATCAAACTCTACAAAATAGACAGCAATATCTTGAAGATACAGTAACAAGAGAAAGACAAAAGAAAGATGCAAGGATAAGAACATTAATGGGTTATTTGGCATACAAAAGCACACAGGAGGCTAATTTATCAAAAAACTCAGCACACAACAGAGAAGTAACCAATAAAATAAACAAATGGACAACAGAAAAACGTGGAGAACTTTCTAAAAAATACGGTATAACTTTTCCTTCTGAACTAGAAATGGGCAAAGACAGAGAAAGGTTAGGTGTCCAACAATTTGAATATGAACGGGATAGTAAAAAATTCAAAACCCATCCCGGTGCGTATGCTGTTGAAGAGCCCACTGAAGATGATTATAAAGATTTAACTCCTGACATTGCAGATTATGATACTGGTGTTGATGTATTAACTGAAACAGATTCAGATAAAATAGATAAGCAAATTGCTGCTCAACAAAAATATGCAGAAGATCAGTCGGACCCAAAATCTTATCAGAAAAGAAAATATGACGAAGATTTAACAAAGTGGGAGGCTGACAAAGCTACTCATGAAACTGCGAACAAAGAATGGACAACTGAGAAAGCAAGACTTGATAAAAGAAAAGCTGAAATCGCACATGCAGAAAAGAATCTTCAGACAAGAGATGCCTATATTTCTGATTTCAATAAGGCTCTTGAAGAAGAAAATCCAGAAGAAAAATACAATAATGAAGTAAATGCTGATTACGGAATATTTACAGAAGAATGGCTTGTGAATCAAATGAAAGAGATGTGGTCTGATTAATAGTTAACAAAATATTATACAAATTCAACAAGCTTACGTATATTAGAGTATGCGTAAGCTTGTTTTTTAAAATTTACCATTATGGCAAAGTTTCCAATATTCTTATCATCACCCGGAATGGGGCCAATAACACCTGCTGGTGTCTCTCCGGGTATAGATTTTTCTCCCCTAACTAGAGCTTTGGAATTTAAAGAAAAACTAAAAGCTACAAAAACCAAATCAACAACAAAGCCTGATGACTTACCTCAATACAGACAGGGTGCCTTTAATCAAATATACAATTCAATAGATAAATATAAATCAGTTATCTTTGACCTTGAAAACAGATATGGTTCTACAGTTGCTGCAACAATGCCAGACTACAAAAAAGCTGTTCAAGGGCTAAGGAATGCATCTTCTCCTCAAGCGCACAATACAGCATTTAGAGAAACAGAACAAGTAAAGCTATTAAATACAACAATAAAAGAATATAAAATAGGGCAGAATTTTAATCTAAGGAAGGCTACAGGAACAAATGGCTTAGTTACTCAATCCATGGTTCAAACTGCTTACGAAATGGAACATGGCAAATCTTGGAATCTTCCTAATTTTCCTGATTCTGGTAATCCAACTACTTTTGACCCTTTGGAAACAGGCCAAGAGTCAATGTATAACATTTTGGATGCTGACGAGTATTTAGATAAATTGTTTGACCCCAGTAACGATCAATGGGAAACTCTTCTCACTGAAGACAAAAGAAAAGCAATTATTGCAGATATAGCTTTTGTAGCCAAACAAACAGCTTCAGGTCAAATAGTTGACATGAAACAAACCAGGCATGAGCAGTATCAAAATGATGTGGGCACTTTAAGTGCTGCAACACAACAGGCATTTGCTCATGTTTTTGGTGGCAACATTGACCTTTCAAGTCCTTTAGTGTCTGGGCTTGTTCAACATTATATGCAAAAAACAAATGGAGGAGATGCTCTATGGAATATAAAAGATGAGAATGGCGATGTATTAAAAGATCAGCCGCTAAAGCATCAGGATGGCGATAAAGTTGGACAATGGAATGATAACTTTTGGAAAGGATTTCAACAGTTTTCTGAAGAATATATTTCCGCTCATGCACAAAAAAGAACTAACGAAAAAATTGACAAAACTTTATCTGGTACTTTAATAGCAGGAGATGAAAGCGCAGCAGGAAGAGCAAGTAAAAATACAGTAATGAGTTTAGGAGCTGGAACTTTCTCAACCACACATCAAGTTTTCACTAATAATATTGGAACAGTTAGAGCAGGCATAGGAAATCAACAAATAAAAACAATGTCTACTATATTGGAAGATTATGGTTTGTCTGCTTATGGATTTGCAGGAGAAGAAACACCTGAAGTAGATAAAGATGGATGGAGGGGCACACCCCGAACAGAGAAAAGAGGTTTATTTGTTGTAGCTAAACAAAAAGATGGAAGCCAAGTTAATATAATAGATGAACATGCTTTATTGCATATGGATTTTGATAAAACACAGTTACATGATGATGATGGTAACTTAAGAGAAGATTATATTAAAAACAAAAAAAGACTTAATCCTTTATGGGAAGCACAATATGATTTAAATGCCTTTAAAGAATGGGATGTTTCAAATCCATTTGAATTATCAAAATTTCATAACCCTACTTTATTAAAGAAATTTCAAGAGTATAAAGAGAAAGAAGAAGAGAGGCGTTTATATGATCCTTTTTATGTAATTGGATCAGATGAAGAATTAAAAGAAAAATTCATCAATACAAAAGAAGGTGAAATAAATCAACACATTAAAAGAATAAAAGAAGCAAATATCGCTGAAGTGCAAGAAGCAAAATCTATGGGATTATATTCTGTGTCTCAGCTAAATTATACTATGCAACCCTATATAATGGAAAAACTATCAAAGGGTTTAATTGGCCAAAAAGCTAATGTAGTATTAGGACATAAAGCCGGTTCTTTTACTCCTGGAGGGGATCATGTAGCCGGGGGGATGGTTGGTGAGATTGAGTCAGCATCTAACACTGTTACGGTTACTCTAGGAGGGATGGCCTATAATTTATTAGATTTAAAAGGAACAAAAACAGTAAAAAATGAAGATGGCATAGAAGAAGACATAGAAGTAGATGAGTGGAATTATTGGGATGCTAATAATAATCGGGTTACATCCAAACCTGATTACACAACACATAGTGGAAATGGCTTAATGAGAGAATGGAGCAAAGAGGCGTTAGATGCAGCACAAGGAATGGCAGAAAAAAATACTGTTCATCATCCAGATGCTGCCTCAATCAGCCCTACAAAACATTATGTAAATTACACTATAAAAGTTGACGATGTAATAGCAGATGGCAACAGCACTTCAGGAGAAGAAAATAAAATGATGAAATTCTTTCAGAAAACAAAAATGCCTATAAATAAAAAAGGGCACTCTAAAGAAGAGGTAGCAGAAATAACTAGTAGACTAAGAAAAGTTTCTAAATCTTTAAAACTTAAACAGATTGGACCGCTTGTTTCATGGAATCTAGATCACAAAGAAAGATACAACCGTGGAGAATATATTGAATCATCACCAACAGGTCCTACAGGAAAGCCAGATACCGCTTTGTTGTATATTAAAAATTCATCAGACTATGAAACTTTAACTGATGCAAAGTATTTAAAAAAATATGGAATAACAAAATTAATGGCAGCCCCTTTTGTTGCAGAAATTCAAGCTCAAAATAAAGAATTTAGAAAAAACGCTTATACACAAGGAAAGCCTAAAACTTATTATTCTAAAGGAAAAGGTCCAGGTGAGCTTCAAATGGGATTTGAAAAAGTTGATGGCACAGCAAAATCTGTAGTTAAAATAATTGATGCCAGATATAGGGCAGCAGGAATGACAGAGGAAGAAATTACAAAAAGAAAGAAAATGCACGTTGAGTATGTTCCAATTTTAGCTGAAGGTGTTACAGCGGACCAGTTGGCAACAGCTTTGCAAAGTGGAGATCCAGATAAATGGAAAACAATGATAAACCCCTTAGCACAAAGTCAACTGCAATTAACCCCAAGGTATAAAGTAAATATTGCATCTGGGTCAAAAGAAAGAATTGGATGGAGATATCAATATCTTGCAGATGAAAGTCCTGCGTTTTGGGCAGCATTTAAAAAGAATGCCCGACAAAAAATGTTAGATGTAGATGCGAAAGTATTAAATCAAAGTAGAACATCAGGAAAAACTCTTAGTACAGAAGATCAAGCTGAAATTGCTAAAAATTTAGGATATTAATTAAACAACAAAAGAAAATATGCCACCAGACGATAAAAAGATAAGCTACGAAGCAATGCATATTATGGGTCTTTCTACGGAGCAGGCCTTAAAAGCTGGCTATCAACCTGAGATGATGTCTTATGATGAATCTTTTAAAAAGAATGAACATCTTCTAAAGACAAAAGGAATAGACGAAGAAACCTACATGGGTATACATAATCAAATTGTCACCGCTGCTATATCTGATAGCAGGGGATATTTTGATTCAGGATATAATAAAATGGAATCGGATTTAAATCCACTTGCCAGAAAAGATGCAGCAATAATTCCAAAAGCTGAAACAATATTAAGTCCTGAAATATTTGGCGGAGACCCTGCTGCATATAAATCTTTTACTACAAATACAGAGACATTACATCAATTAGACCACAGTAAGTTATATAGCGCATATGGGAATCTTATGCGTACAATGAACAGAGAGCAAGAGGCAGAGCATTGGGGGTATTATTTAGACACTAATGGAGAGAAAAAGAATTTAGCAGAATACCAATCTATGGATTATCTTGGCCAAAGATTCAGGGTAGATAAAAGAACAGGAAAGAAATATATTTTAACGCTTGGTAATGATTTGCAAAATCCTCATGTTTCTCAATGGATAGAAAAAGATGCAGAAACATTTTTAAAGTCCAGCACAATGCGTAGCATACATGGACCTAAAGAGGTAAGAACATCTGCTTTTGCAAACATGTGGGATAATATTTACAATACTAATATAGATCAAACAATAGGCTCTTTTGGTACTATGGCAGATGTTGTTGGTAGCGTTGTGGATTATTGGAGGGATGATGGTGAGCTTGGATACCTATCTAAAATGGGGGCAAGAAACCAAAACTGGGTAGGTGTAAGTAAAAGTAAGATAACTGAATTTGCAGAGCATCAGGGAGTCTTTGATAGCCCTACAGGATTTCTTGGGGTAGTAGGTTCTGCCGGGTCTCAGGTTTTAGGAACTATGCTTGTTGGTAGAATATTTGGTGCCGCAGGCCTTGCTATGGGAGGAATGGGTTTAGCTCAAAAATTAGCTCAGGGCTCTTCTTATACTTTTGGTGCAATGTATGGTGCCCACGCAATGAATGAAGAAGCTAAAGAGATGGGGTTAGACCGAGGAGCACGGCTGAGACTTTCTTTAGGAGCGGGTGCTGTAGTTTTGTTTTCAGAAAGAGTCTTACATAATTTAGGGGCTTCTGGTATAGTAAACAGGCTTACAGGGAAAAAGAATAATAGAGAGCAGATAGAGAATATGGTTTCAAAATTTTATAGAGAGGGATTAAAAAAGAATGCAGGTAAAATAAAAAATGCAACAACAAAGGCTGAACAAAATGCAATAATAGACCAAGTAAATAAAGAAGCAGGAGAAAAAATGTACAATAGCCTCGGCCTTGGAGGTAAAGCTCTTCATCATATAAAAGAAAAGGGGAAATCTTTAACTGGAAAAACTTGGGATTTATCGAAAAACTTAGGTGGGAAAGCTCTTGGTGGATTAAAAAAGCTTGGTGGCCCGGCAAGGTGGGGAGCCAATATGTTAGAGGTAGGTACTGAAGAGGGCTTAGAAGAATGGATTGACCAGTGGGGACAATACGGGCTAAAGTTTATACATGACAACTTTACAAATCAAAACCCGGATGCAACTCCTGGCCATGGTCTTTTTGATGCGCATATGCCTACATGGGAGGAGATGAAAGAAGTCTTTGCGGGAGGTTTTATTGGTGGTGCTATTGGTGGTGTTGCTCACTCTATAGGAACTATAAGAAACAGAGAACAGGAAGTTACCGATAAAATCTTCTCTGAGATGGCAGCAAGGCATAATACTGAAGAAGATGCAATAAAGTTTTTTACTGACCTTTATAAAAAAAATGCTCTTGGTAATGCTTTATTAACTGTTGACGATAAGCTAATTGCATCCTTACCCAAAGAACTACAAGCTAAAGCAAAAAGCAAAAATGATGTAGCCTTTGAAGCTGGCCTTCAGCAGATAAGTTTAGCTTTTAATGCAAAAAAAGCTTTAGGCTTAAGTGGTAACCCCGAAAGAATTGCAAGGCTTATGGGGGGCGATAGTGCTTTAGTTTCTGAAGCTATACAACTCGCAAAGCATGAATCTTATTATGGAAGTGCATATGAAAAGATAAAAAACGACTTAGTTAATATGCAACCGGGTAGTTTTGAGCACGATGCTGCAACAAAAGATTTAGCAGACTTAGGAACTGCTATGGGAAAACAAAAAGATAGATACACAAAGATTATAGATGGAACTTTGTATTCTCAGTATCTTGCAAATATGATTACTAATAATGCTATATACAATAAAGAGCTAACAAATGAAAGCAAAGAAGTTCAGGCTTTATTTAAAAAGAATCCCGGTTCGTTAAATAAAAATGAAATAAAAACTCTTCAGAAAGCATTTGATAATTCTTTAGATAGAGCAGAAGGAAGTACTAATTATAATGATCAGTATCAGGCACATATTGTGCAATCTAAGCTAAAGAATATGTCTGATGAGAATGCTATTAATATAGAAAATATAGCAAAGCTTAGGCAGGCAGACATAGATAATACAGATCCTAAAATCGACGAATCACTAAATGAGCTTGTAGAAAAAACAAAAGCTATAGATAGTGAAAGTAAGTCTCATGGCAGCTTTAGTGAAGTTGTAGGTTCATTAAAAGCTTTAGAAGAAGCATCTGCAGAGTCAGGAGGGTTTACAGAGGCACAGGCTGCAAAAGCAAACAAAATTTTATTGCAGGCAAAAACACATGCCGGAAGCAATTTGAAATATATAAAAGATTCTTTTGATAATTTCAATAAAACAGATAAAGATGGTGAGCAAATAGAAAAGCCAAAGGTAGGGGAGAAAGAGTATGACATGATGATTAACTTTATGGAGGACCAATCTCCATATACAGTTGAAGAGCAACAGGAGCTAAATAAATTAGAAACAGATAGCACAAGAATAGCTAAGTTTTCAGAAGAGAAAAAAACAAATGCTTTTGGCTATAATTATATGCCAAGTGCGGTAACAGTATACAATGCCAATAAAGAGCCAGTAAGGACTAACCTTTTACGGGTAAGTAAAAAGTCAGAAGGCTTGCCAAGAGATCAGTTTAAACCCGGGCAAAAAGAATATTTTAAAATTAACCCTAATGAAAACAACGGGGATCCTGTTAAAATTTTAGAATCAGAGTACAAAGACACTCAGAACCATGAAGCAGATACAGAGTATATAGAACAAGACAACAGCGGTAAAATTGTAGTTGAAGCAATAGACGCACTAGATGAAAATGGTGAGCTTATTCCTTTTGACAAAGCTAAAAAAGTTAAAAGGACTGTAAATAGAATGGAAGTTACCGCTGAAGAGCATGCTCTTTCTGAAGTTATCAGAATGGGAAGTTCGGGACAAACATTTGAAGATCAGCTTAAGAATATAGAAGAGCAAATAAGAACACTTGAAACAACCCCTTCAAAGGCTGTATTAGCCAAAGTTGCAGCCATAAAAAAAGAACTTATAGTAAAAATGACTGCCCTAAGAGTTGCTAATGACCTAAGGGCTTTAGAAAAGAGAGGAGTCAAAATTAATGAATTAGCTAAAAATGCACTTGGGTGGGAAACCTGGGGAAACATGTCAGATCAATTCTTAGCATTTAATGCTGCTATGTTGTTTAATGCACTTACGCAAGCTACTGTTTTGGAAAGAACAATACAGATGATGTCTGACAATAGGTCAAAAGAATTTGAAAGATATAAAGAGCAGAAATTAGCAATGGATGCAGAGTCATCAAATGTGATAAGAACATACTTTAAAGGCCAAGTAGAAAATTTAGACGATAATGATGAAACTATAGTCGCATCATATATAAACACAAAAGGAGAAAAGGTAGAGCTAGGTTACGATTCTATGCCTAGAGAGTTTAATCACGACATAAAAGACGATTACACAGAAGCAGATGTTGTAGCAGCTAAACAATTTTGGCACATATATTTTAATACAAAAGATGATGAGGGTAACTATATAAATGTAATAGGAAAAGATGGGTATGAAACTGATGAAGTATTTAATTTTATAGAGAATGAGCTGCTTGAGCCAAATGATAAGAATCAGTCTCAAAAAAATATGAATCAAGGGAGTTTCACTACTTCTCTTGATGATTTTACCTTAGAAAACTTTAAAAGAAAATATAGCGCTCCGGAATCCAAAGGATTAAAAGTTAGCATTAGAGAAATTATGCTTATGCACTATTTTCTTTCTGCAGTAAATCAAGACCCTCATGTTTTTTACAGTGCTTTCGATAAGACTATTGATAAGCCGCAACCTATAGGAGAGGGCGGCAAATTAATGATTACAGAAAATACTGAGCAGAAGCACGATGGAGAAGCTATCTGGAAGGGTGCTCATAACCCTGAACAAAGAGCTATGATAGAAATAGTTTCTTCTTATACAGAGGGTAGAAAAAGAGCAAGTGTAGACTCTGCTTTTGCTGAGATGCAAAAAGTATTATTTGCTAAAGCTTATGCTGCTGTACTTGGAGAAGATATTCAACAAAATAAAATTGGTGACGATTTAAATTGGAGTGACCTTGGCAATATTGTTCCTCAAAATTATATATATGTATTAGGAAATGCAGGAACAGGAAAAACTTCTTATGGTGTTAACACGGTAATGCACGTTGCTAAAACTTCTTTAGGGTTAAGTAAAGTGATATTAGTTGCTCCCAATAGTGCTCAGCTTCTTGCTTTAGAGAAGAACGCAGAGAGAATGGGTTTAAAATACGAAAGCTATAAAACTGAAGAGTTTCTTGATTCTGCCGGAGAAAAAAATGGCAAATACAGGGAATTAAAAAACGAGTATATCATCATGGATGAATACACGTTGAACGATACTGGTAAGATGGGGAGCATGCATTATGTCAAAGGGGAAAGGTTAGACGACTCTAACACTATGGTTGTTTTAGGAGATCCATATCAATCTCCCCCTAAGGTAAATATGACAGCATTTAATTATCAGTCATTTTCTTTATTTGTTCCCACTATGGTCTCTGTTATGAGAACAGGGTATGTAACAATTGCAGACATTCAGTCATACTTTAGAGCATTGATAAATTTAGATTCAATGAGCGATGAAGAACCTGTAATGCGTAATGAAACATTCTACACTAAAGATGGTAAAGAATGGAGAGGAGTAGAAATCTTCCCTAATAGAGATAAATTTTTAGAAACCGCTAAATCAAGGTTAACAATAAATGAAGATGCTGTTCTTATAGTTTTTGATGAAGCAGCCAGGCAACATGCAATAACAGTAGATAATTTCCCGGAAGACAGAATAAAAACTATTGCAGAAAAAACTCATTCTCCACAAGGCTCAGATATAGATGAGGTCTGGGTATACATACCTCAAGATGAAAATGGTATCCTTCAACAATATCAAGAGCAAGGAATATTGCGTGCTGACCTTAACAGGTTTATGCTTACTGCTGTAAGTAGAGGTAGGAATTTTGTTGGAGTATTTATGAAAACCGAAGTACCTTCAAAGCTTGCAAAGAATGGAATTCTGGAAAAAGCAGATGTTGACGTACAAAAAATGAGGGAAGATAAAGTTTTGCAATGGCAAGAGGTTCAAAACAATCTTAATGGACTTAGAAGTGATATCAAAAGACCTGATAACATAAAAGACGAAGAATCTACAGAAAACAATACCACTTCTCCAAATGAAGAAAACTCTAAAGAAGAAAAAGAAAAAGACGAAGCTGAGGATGACCTGAAGGACGAACTGGAAAGATTACGCGAATTGCTGAAAGATGAAGAAGATGTTAAAGATATTAACGACATTCATCAATTGCAGCAAATGCTTAGCGTTGCCGATGCTTCTCAAGCTTATGCAATAAATCAAAGAATAGAACAGCTTTTAAAACAACAAGAAAAAGAAGAAGAAGAAAGGATAAAAGCTAATGAACAACTTAGCAAAGAAGAGGCGAAAAAAGAAGAACAGCTTGCTACTTTAAATCAGCAGCTTGAAAACGTGGAGACATTAATAGAAGACCTTATGGATGCTATGATTATCTCCAGCGAATCTCTTGACAAGTATAATAAGAGACTAGCAAGGCTTAATGATATATCTAAGGAGGTGTCAGAGATGCGACAAGAATGGGAACACCTAATGGACCTTATACGCTCAGGAATTGGAGAAGCTGAAGCACTCAAGACACTTTTAGAAAATGAATCTCCCGATCAAAAGCTATTAGAACAATTCAATGATAAACTTGTAGATGAAATTAATTATCTAAGTGACTTAAACAAAGAGCTTACACAAGTTCAAAAAAAATACTATGAGCACAGTGACCTTCATTGGGAAATAGCAGAAAGATGGCATGCATTTAATGAAGTTATCTCAAAGGTTTTAGGTAAAAAATGGTTAACAAAAAGAGGGAAGCTTTCAGTAAAAGCAAGGGCTCTTTTGAAATTAAAAAAAGATAATTTATATGAAACTACTCCAGGTATGGAACTTGGCGAAACTCATAAGACAATTGCTGAGCTTATAGATTGGCATAAATTTCATAGCAATGAACTTAATGAGTTAGGAGATGTAGATGATACTCCTATTCGCAAGAGGTGGGATCAATTAGAGAGTGAAATAGAAAACCAAAAAGAAAAGGTTTTTGACTTAAAGCACCAGTCGAATAATTTAGAACAACAGATACTTGATGACAGAGCAGCAAAATGGGATAGAATTGAAGAGAATGAAAATTTAGTAAATGAATGGAAACAACGTGCTGAACAAATAGAAAAGCAAGTAGAAGAAGGCACCCTCCATGACTCAAATATGAAAGTTGATGCATACGATAGAGTAGAGCAAGATATTGAGAACGAAATAAATAGCGAAAACAAATCTGATGATAAGCTTTTATCATTAAACAACAATAAAGACCTCTTAAAGAACTTAATGGTTCCTGAAGATGCTCAAGCTTTAGAAAACAAAAAGAAAGAAATTTCCGCAGAAGCTTCTGAAGACATAGCAAATACTAAAAGAATAAACTCAGACATAGAAACATTTAAACAAGAAGCTCAGGCAATTAAAGAAGAGATAGAAGCTGTTAAAAAAGGATTGAGCGATATTAAGGGTACAAAAGAACAAGGCAATGTTACTGTGCCAATGGACTTTCCTGTTATACAGGCAACACACAATGAGAGCCAAAAAGTGTACAGCGTTAAATGGAACCCAAAAACAAAAGCTTATCACAGAATAAAAAATAGCGGAGAGCTTTTTCAAAACCCAATAAACGTTACACCTATAAAAAATTCAAGCAGAAAAAGTCAGAAAGAAATAGATGCAGAAAATTTAGCCAACAAAAAAAGTAAAGAACAGGCAAGCAAAGAGGCAGGCGTAGAACCTGACAATCTCAGCAACGATACAGATCACACAGAACCAGGGGATAATTCCTCAACAGAAGGGGGGTCTTTTGTAGATACCGGACACACTATAATATGGAGCGACAGCCACAATCAAGGCCAAAGGACAATAGGGTTAGTTATAGGTAAAGATGGAATTATTTATACTCCGGGATGGAGCTACAGACTTAGAGAGTCTAAAGAAATTGTAGAGATAGATAAAATACTTGGAGACGAATCCAACCTATCAAATGCAACGGTTTATTATAAAATGCAGGGCAGGCAGCTACAAAATAAATCCTTTGAGGAATTCTTAGGTATGGTTGAAACGGAATACAAGCCTGCAGAAAACAAAGAAAAAACCAGCCTCTTAGAATTGTTTAATGAAAACAAACTAAGCACATTAGGGCATATAATCTTAACACAACATCAAGAAAGCTTAGAAGAGCTTGAACAAGAACTTGAAGAAGTTATAGCAAATAAAGGTGACGATACTGAGGTGTGGTTTGTAAAGGCAAAGATAAAGGCTGTAAAAAATGAGTATTTCGAAAAAGCAAGAAAGCAAAATGATATGCTCAGGTATCTTGATTCTCAGAAGAATACAGGAAAGCCCCCTAAAATTAAAATTGTAGCTATAAACACATCAAAGGTTAAAAATTTTAAAGGTGTCAACACAGACACTAATCAGCAGATTATTGCTTTTGTTATTGAGGAGAGTACATTTAGACAATATAACAAAGCCAATAGAATACAAACAGAAGGCCCCATCTCTCTTGAAGATAGAATCATTTCAGCGTTTAATGTTAGTGATAAAAATCAAAATAAAGATTATGGCCTTATAATGAGGCAATTGTACGACATGGCTGTTCCTAAGATGAGCGCTAACAATACTACAGCATACGAATTTGAAGATTCTGAAGTTGGTGCATTCACAGTAAATGACATGGATATACAGCCTGCGTATGTATGGAAAACACAGCCAAATGAAGCTCCTTTAAATCTTGATCAACTAGTAGAAAACATCACTAAGCTTGGTCTCCATATGGACCAGGATAATAATGGTCAAATCCTTGTAACACAGGCAAAAGAAGTAGGGGGAGCAAATGATGGCAAAACTAAAATGCGCATAGAGTTCGGAAGAAAAGCAGATAATCAAGCAAGTATAACAATAGAGTCTAAGAAATTGTCAGAGCTTACAGAAAAAGAAGCAATGGAATATCTTAACGATCTAATGAATGATGTAAGAGAAAACACAAGCAGGAGTCTTAACGAAAAAGAGTTGCTTGAGTTTTTGGACTTCTTTGTCTATAACATGAATCAAGTTTTAACGGATAGAAACAAGGCTACCAAAACAAATAGCATTGACAAATCTTATGTAAATAACCTTATAGGGAAAAATTCAATATTTAAAGAAAGCTCTAATGCTGTAGGATTGGAACTTAACTATGAAAAGAAGACAGAAACAGCAGACCATAAATATGTGTGGCATAGCAACGATAGAAATGATTCTGAAAATATTAAAAATAAAATTTTAAATGCTTATGCTTCTATAGTTGAATCTCTTAAATCAAAGCCCGGAGATGTAAATTTAAGATACTCTACAGCGATAGCTAAAACAGGAGAAGAGGTACAATCTATAATAACAAAAGGATTGGGAAAATACTTTTTTGGTGTTCAGGTTGCTCATATTCTATCTGGCTTTGTATCATTAAATATAGGGCAAAACAAAACAGCTTTGCTTGATTTTATAAATCAGCCATCAGGGAATACGGTTCAGAAAGGTGACCCTGAACAAGATGATGAAATTGACTGGAGCAAGTCTTATGCAGATGATGAGTTTATGGAAATGGCATATCAACAAAGCCTTGAAGATGCTCAAGAGCTCTATATGGATATGTTGGGAGAAGGTCACTTTAAAACATTTGGAGGCTTTAAGTTTGGAAAGCTAGGCTTACATCCATCCGGAGAACAGATTCATGGATGGATAAACAAAAGAGGCGTAATGGCTCTGAATAGGCTTGCTGATGGCAGAATAAGCAGAGAAGCAGCATACCACGAAATAATACACTTTATAGATGCATTCCTTATTGATGAAAACGAAAGAGTTCTAATCTATAATGAAATAAAAGAAAAAACAGGACTTGAGAATAAAAAGGCAATGGAATATCTTGCTACAATGGGTTCAGCATGGATGGAGAGGAGGAAAAGATTGCCGAAGTGGTCTAAAAGAATATTCCACGCTTTGGATTTTATTACCTATCACATGAGAAGGCTTACTAAATTAAACTTTATACAAAACCATATGACTGATATGTACTATCAGGCGTATTATCAAAAAAGGTTTAATAATGCAAGAATGATAAGGTCTGAATCTGCTCAATTTGATACTTTATATTCTAAAGGAAAAAGTGTAAGATTTGCCAGTGTTAAAAAAATGTATCCATTAAACAACCCGTATCTTGCACATAATGCAACGCATAAAGCACTGTATGATATAGCAGATGCTATGTTAAAGCCCAGTGTTCGTAGTAAGATATTAAAATCAGGATCATATAATTTTGCAGAGATTATTTCTGAGCTAGAGTACAAATGGAGGGCTATGGCTACATGGGAATTAATATCTAAAAACCCAATGATTAATATTGATAACTCTTCAGAATCTAAATTGTTGTTTGAGTATGAAAATGCTAATGGGACTGCAGCAGGAGTAACAAGTTTAGATGACATTGTTGAGCTTAGAATATTAGACTCTCGCAATGGTGTTTATAACACAGTATCTCAAGATAGTGAAGGAAGGTGGTTTAACGGCACAAAAAGAGAAAGAGCAAAATATAGAAAAATCCTTAAAAGGGAACTAGGAAAAACAAACGTTGGAATAAATACCAGTTATGATACTACTTATAATGAAGAGGCGATAAGCAGAAGCAACTTTGTAACCTTTGATGATGCTACTAAAGACAGATACACAGCATGGGCTATGCTTGATGACAAAGTTCTTTTTGGAATGATACACTATTATTTCCCTGGCCTTGAGCTTGGTGATATAAAAAATTCAAAAGGTGGATTATTTTATTCAGAAGACTCAGCATCAATGAGCTATGAAGATTATGTTGCCGGTATACAAAATATTGTAGATACGGTATCTAAAATATCTGAGCACGAAGTCTCTCCAATGGAAAGGATGTCAGACCTTTTAAGATTTGCATTAAATACAATTCCAAGGGTAGCGATAAGGGTAAAAAAGAAATTTGTAAAAGAAGCGCAAGTGTCAGAGAAAAGCGAGGAACTGACAGTAGACATTCCTTTAACAGATGTACAACAGAATGAAAACAAAAAACTAAATAATAGAATTAAAACTCTTGAAAATGACTTAGCTAAGCTTAATCAAGCTTTAAATGATAAAGATCTTACGTCTCCCTTTAAGATAGCAGAATTAAAAACAAGGATAACTAATAAAAAAACAGAAGTAAAAAAAGCAAAAATAAAAATACATAAGCCAACACAGCAAAAAACATCAACTAAGAAAAATGAAATTATTTTTGTTGACAAAGTTACTAACCATGAAGTAGAAGAATCAAAAGAAGGTTATGTAGATACTAATGAGATAGATAAATTATTCTCTGCGATAGGTCAGGAATTATACCCTCAAAACTATTATGAGGTAGGAAAATCTGATGCATTCATTGCTTCGGAGAGAATGAAAGCTATGTTAGCAAAGTATAAAAAAGATCTTGAAAACTATAGCAAACTATCTGTTGAAGAGCAAGAGAAAACAAGATTTGAGCACGATGGAGATGTTCAGCTGGAGCACCTGATATCTTTGTATGATAGATACTTTTCTACAGAAAAACTATCTCATTTTAAAATATTACAGCTAGCAGAAAGATATAGACTTGAAGTAGCAAAAGCTCATATGGCGGCTGCACAAGGAGTTAGCTATGATCCTACTGCTGAAATAGAGGACACCTATAAAGATTATTTAAAAGCTGCAAATTTAAGTGGCTTGAATGAACAAATTAGCCTTCAGGAGTTTGAAGAAAATATTATAGCCACTTCGAAAAACTCTAGCAAACTTGTTAGTGCTTTGTTAACTCACTATAAAAATGTTACTGATAATAAATTTAAGACAGTAATAACAAGAGGAGAATACACAAAGGTTAATAAGATAGATGCAGCTTCTATGGATCAATTTCAATCAAGGCTGACAAGTGCATTAAAAAGCAATCTTGTAGATAATGAAAATGACCTCCTTAACAAAGCTGTAAACTTATATATAGATGGCAATCACCCGGTTATAGAGGGTAGGAAATCAACTATTCATTTTAATGAAAATGGTATACACTATAGAGACAACCAAGGGAACTTAACTCCAATTATAGGTATAAATAGCAATGGGTTTTATGATGCACTTGGTGAAGGAAGAGAAAACATTGATGTATATAACATTGTAAAATCATGGTTTGGAGAGTTGAATTTTGCTCAGTACATGACAAAGGGAACATATTCTAAATTCTCAAACAAAAGACAAACATCAAAAGATACAGGTTGGGAAGATTTTATAAACATAATGGGTGGCTTGCTTTCTTCAGGCTTTGTATACACCAATTTAAATAGTGTTACAAAGCCAGGGGATACTCAGTTGGCAGATAAATACGCCTCTGCTTTATCTAATTATACTCAAAATAATGTATACGGAAAGACTACATCTAATGCTTTGGCTAAGGTAGATAATCCTGATTCAGCAGATGATGAGTCAGCAGAAGCGACAGGGTTTTATTTTCCTACATCTTTTGTTTCGGAGATAAAAGATATATCTAATGTTCTATTGCGTATGAGTGGTGGCGCCTATGCTAAGTTCATTTACGATATCAATGGTAAAAAAATAATGCTTACCACTACTTCAGCTAGCCTTATAAAAGATTTCAGGCATGGAAATTCTATAAGTATAGCAAAAAAATTCAGGTCTAAATTTATGGACAGCCTTGGAAGGGAAGTAAAAGAACTTATAGATCCTGTATCTGGTTATAACTTTTTCGAAAATCACAATGTCTCCAGAGGCGAAATTAATAATCCCGTTTATAATAGCAAAAGACCTTTTATAGTTGACAGTTACTACATAGAAGGCTATAAGTATGGCGGAAGACAAGGCAAACAAGTAGAACAGTTTACCCTTAGAGATAATATGGATTTAAACTGGGATTTATTTACTGCAGATATAGATAAAAACTTTAATCAATCTTATGCAGAAATTCAAATGCAAAGTCAATCAGATCGTGGAAGACAGCATCAATTTTCCGTTGACTTTAGAATAGATGGACTTACAGATCCAAAGTATTCCAATGGATTGCTATTAAAGGGAGATGAAATAACTATAAAAAACCGCACCATAAATGATGTATCTGTTGATAACATGACAGTAATGCATCATGTTCATAAAGAGCTTAAAATACAGGAAAAAGCACAAATAAGCTCTATAAACAGATGGATACGATTTTTTAATGAATCTGAGATTTTTGATAAAACAGCTAAAGGCAAAACAATAAAGCACGAATGGAAGCGCAGAGAATACATTAGAGATATCAGGCAAACCGATGTTGACCAAGATGGTAATAAATTATACCCCGATGTTGACTCTTGGCTAAATGCATTAGAAAATCAAAGGAAAGATGTTGCTAAAACATTTTGGGATTTAAAAGAATATATTAAGAATTCCAAAAATGCTTTAAGCCCTGATCAGTTTATTAAGCACCAGTATATGCGTGCTTCTACAGATTATCTTATTTTTGAAGGTGCTAATAATGAAGGCGTACCACTAAGGTTAGGGTGGGATACACGCATGAATGCTCCTTTGTATATCAAAGGAAAGGGTTTAAAATATGGCCCCATGCAGGGAATTAATGGAAAGCTGTTTAATTTAAAATTTGATAAAGATAGCGAAGGGAACATTCGAAGAGTAGATAGTAGAAAGAAAGGTAATTTTACTTTTGCTAATCTACTTTCTCATTGGGAACATGGCAATATAACAGGAAGCGAAAATCTTAGTGACCATTTTAGAAATATAATTGACAATGTAATTTTTGCTAAACAATACGAAGAGGCAGACAGAGAAGCTAGAGATGCTGGCTTTAAACTCCCCAATTATAGATACGATAAGAGTGGTAACACAAAATCCGAATATGTAAGAGCGGGAATAAAAAATAATGACAAAAGCTATAATGAGATCTTTAAAGCTATGATTATAGGGCATCAGCTTGCTAACAATTTTATTATGTATGCAACTGGTGGAACATGGTCTACACAAACTGATTACAGAATAAATACAGAAAATAAACTTCCTGTTAAATTCAATGTAAACAATAACAAAAGATTAGCAAACGTAACTTCTCCAAACTTTATTCCTTCATTTGGATTATATGACTCTTTAGATGAAGAGTCAGACTTTCTAATGGTAGAAGATCCTACAGAGTTAGTAAGGCTAATGAATGCTGCAGGAATAAGCTCTAAAACTACAAATATAGAAGGATTTGATGGTATGGCATACCAAAATCCTCTGATTAGAACAATGATGTTCAGGTCTATGGGTAGTGAAATGCATACCATGAATAAAAGAGGTATGATAAAGTCTATAGCTAACATGCAAGACATGTCTACCGGGCAAGTGCACAGAATAAAAGCTGCATCAGATACCATCACTGCACAAACGATGGAGTTTATGCCTGCACAAAAAGCTATGTTAAGATTGTTTTTAAATCCTGAAGGTAAAATAGAAGGGTCTCTATGGCATGTTTTTCAAGAAGCCTTTACCAGAACAGGTAATTTTGATGAGGCAATGGATGAAACAGCAACAGAGTATTTTGACAAAAGGCTTATAGAAAAAGATGGAGGAGATATAAACCCTTATAAATATATATCCGGTATTACTTTTGGCGATTCAGAAAAAACTAAAAACAAATCCAGAGAGATACCTTTTTCTGCTCCTTTTGGAATGACCAGTAAGAGTTATGAAAAACAGCTTATAACTGACAGTGCTGGAAATAAATATGGCGACATTCTTGAGGCGCATAGCTCCCCAACATTTGGTGAAGAAATATGGAGATACACACAAAAATTTCAACATACAGATGAAGGTATACAGCTTAATGCAAATAGCGTAACTGATGATTCTACAGAGTCTCCAATGACACAGCTGATGTCTATAATTCTTGCTGCTCCAGAACAGAATAAAAATGGAGAAACAAGGAAAGCAGTAGAACTTATGGAGAAGTTGTATTCAAATGCTATTGATTCTTTCTTTAATTTTTTAGATGAAAATGCAACCATAGCTGAAAAACTTAAAAAATATGACAGGTCAAGGTTTGATGGCACCAAAGAAATGCTTGGCAGGGATGAAGACTTTACAGAAGATGAGCTTGCAGAAGCTAAAGCTATAGAATCTAAAATGATGGAGTTAGCAGAAAGGGGGATGTCAAATTCTGATGACGTATCTCTTCTTAGCAGACTTGTTTCTGATAAAATACAAGGTAGGCGTGAGCAGGGCCCTGATTTTGCAGGAGTAGAAACAAGGGTATATCAATATATTGCTGCTTACATCAGAGAGCAAATTATCAAAAAGAAAATGAGTGGTATGCGTGTCATACAGACATCCGGAAAGCTTATAGAAATTGTAGAGTATTTTGATTCAGATACAAAAACAATGAATTACTTTAGCATCAATCAAGCTAAAGAATATGCAGAAAGAAAAGGCTTAAATTTTGCTATGCTAGAAAAAAGAGTAACCAGCAGAAAAGAAGCTGATGCTTTATTTGCAGAAAATAAAGGTTATTTTATTATCAAACCTTTAGATAACTTTGAAATTGAAGAAGATGACATTAAGCTTAATGACAAACAAAAAGAAGACATAGGAGTAATAAAAAGAGATCATGAAAGAGAGATGCAAGTAGCCATAAATGAAGGATTTAATGACCAGGCTATCAAAGAATTGGAAGATGAGCAGCTCAATGAAAGATATAAGATGTATAGAAATTGGGGTGCTACTACTGTTCGTGAAGGTCAAATGGTATCTCCTCCTCCTATTTTGGATAAATTTGATATCCCCAAAAACACACAATTTTCTGATATTTTTAGAGTATGGGAAAAAAATTCAGATGGAACATTTAAAGAAAACAATTTCATTACTATTCTTTCAGAGACTACTGTAGATGAAAATAATGTAAAACAAGTAAAAACTCCTTTTGAGCTTGATGCATATAAAAGAAGAAAAATAAAAGCAAGATTAAAGGAGCTAGTTCAAGGTAATGTTACTTTGAACATGGAATACAAAAAAGACAAAGAAGGAAATGTTATTATATCTAAAAAGACCGGAAAGCCTATCTTTAAAAGATACAGTGTAAATCTCACTGAAAATGCAAATGTAGACATTAAGGGTAGTCCTATTTTTAATCTTATCTTTTCTAAGATGAAATTTGAGGTAGAGTCTACAATGAAAGAAAAAATAAGGCATCACTTTAATAAACTAAAAAGAAGTAATTTAAATGCTCAAGATAGAAAAGCGGCTCTTGCTAAGTTTAAGGAAGAATTAATAACCAGTGGAGAGTATCTTGAAGAAGCTTTAGATCATGGCACAAGTGCTATGATGTCTATCTATAAAAAAAGCACCACTATTTCTGTACGTACTCCTTCAGGTCCGGGCTCTGGATACATTGCTAATATTGTTGCATGGATTAGTGATAACGGAAGTAATGCTTATTATAATACTAAGAAGAATGCGGTAGATGGTTCTGATCAAGATATTGATCAAAATACAATGTATCTCATTACAAACACAGATAAAGAATTAGGTATAAGCAATAAAGAAACTATCTCTGATATATCTAATGACATTCTTAGATTTGTAATGAAGTATTATAAAAACCCACTTAATGATACTTTCACTAAAGCACCAGTAGATACATCTCCATTGGCTAAGGCGGCAAAAAATGCACAGAGTGAAATATTTAAAGGCCAAGAGCATGGCAACGGCTTAATTCAAAGCTTTAAATACAGAGTTGCTACATTTGGAGGAAAAATTGTTGCACCTTTTGCTTTAGGACAAAAATCTACAACATTAATTTATGTAGCACAACAGCAGAACGGGGTAGATATAGTTAATACAGCAATTGAAAGAGATAATATTGATGATGCAAAAGGCGAGAAAACTAATAATGTAGCATTTTATTTAAATAACATTCTTAATCCTAAGCACTATCATAATTTAGTGACAGGGTTAGAAACCATGACCAATGGTGCTACGGATAATCCAAAGCTACAGCTGCTGGGAATGATTAATGTAGGGTTTGCTAATGCTTTTATGGTAAACGCTATGTTTATGGCACAAAATGATGTCATAGAGTACATGGAAAATAAAGGCAGAAAAACACATGCAGATAAAGTAAAACCCTTAGATGCATATGAAGCTATATTTAGATTATTAAAAAGCCAGGCACATGTTGATGTTGTAAAAAGATTAAATGACACAGCTAGTGTTAAGAGCGAAGGAAAGAAAGAAACTATCTCTGCTGTAGCTAATAAAATGCTATACAACTTGCAAGCTAATAAAAAGAAAATGCAAGAAACTGCAGAAGATATGAACAGGCAATTAGAAAAAGATATAAATGAATTAAAATCTTACGTTGTAGGCGCAGGAGCTATAACTGAAGTTAATTTTGATAAATTATTCTGGAAAGACAAAGATGGGAATTATATAAAACAACAACTTGGAAAAGCTAGCCAACTAAAAAGAAAATTATATTCTCTTATAGAAAAAGGCAGAGAAATGAATGCAAACGCTGCATCAGATAGCGATGCAGTAATGTCTGATAAAAAGCTTAATCAAGCTGTTCTTGATGATGCTTATGAAGACAGCGAAAAAGATAGCGATGTAGATGAGAATTTTAGAGATTTAGCTTTTACTAAAAAAGTATTGCACCTTACTTATAAAATTGAGGGGAATACAAGAAAGTTAAATCAAAGAAATAAAATACTATCTCATAATTATGAATCTGACCTCTTTCAGATTTCAAAATACGCTATGCTTGGAGATTGGCTAAATGGTGTTACACGTATAGCTAATATTAATCAATATAACATTGTAAGTGAATATAAGCAAGACCAATTTACAAGAAATTTAAAATTCATGACAGGGTATGAGATGCATGAACTTTTAGAGCTACACGAAAGATATCAAGAAGAAAATCAAAAAACAGGTATTAAAGCATCAGAGTGGCTTGCTAAAAAGAAGAAAGGAAAACTTATAAATCATAAAACAACAGAAGAAATAAAAGAAAGTGCTTTTGAGCAATACAAGCACAGGATTGCAAATAATGCATTCACATGGATGCAGAATAACATATATAGAAAGAAAAAATTAAGAACCCTAAAGAATGAAATGCTTTCTATTGAAATGACAGAAACTTTAAATTATATGGATCACTTCCATAAGCTAGGAGATGTCACAGCAATTTTATTTTCTTCCCCTAACACAATGCAACAAATAAGAGCTCTTGCTCATCAAAAATATGTAACAAGTAGAGGGTTTATTGCTTCACTACCTGTAGCTCAACACACCAGAAGTACACTTTTGGATGAAGCAGGACTTGATTCTATGTATGAAAATCAATGGATAACATTCCACGATGAGCTTCAAAAGTTTTATTTATCAGAATTCTTTGAACAGCAAGAAATAATGACAAGCTTTCAGGATTCTATGGATTTAATCTTGAGTGACAAATATAATATACAACCTATTCTTTCAGACACCTATGGTAATGTAGAGCTTCAGGCAGGTATCGGAAACCCTTCTTTGCGCAGGTCTTTTGTAGTAAATTTTGGAGATTGGTTTAATAAAGAAGCTAAAACAGAACTTAGAAATTCTCTTGGAGATTCAGCAAAAGACAGGTCTATTAAGCATCTTCTTGACACAATGGAAGTGAAGTTGTTTAATGGTATAAAATATCTTGTTTTAAAGAACGATGGGTATGGATTAACTGATGATCAGCTGTCTTATTTACAACAAGGGTTTTCAAATATGCCTTTAGAATTTCAAAACATCTTAACTATGTATCAAATAGCTAAAGATGGATTCAAGCAAAAAGCCGGGGCTTTCTCTAGGATAATTGACACCAAAATACATGCAGAGTATTCTAAGTTTACAAGTAATCTAAAGAGTAGCGAAAGGGTACATAAAAAAGAAGAGAGACAAAAATTAGATATATTTTTAGATTCTTTAGCAGCGATGCCTGACCTTGGGCTATTGCAGCACGCTAAAACCATTAAAGATAAATATGGAAGAACAGTAAAAGGCGAAGATGGGAAAACATTAAGAGTGCCCCCTGCATCTTCCTATGGTTTTGTGAAAAGATTTTACATGAATCACAAGGCTAAGTTTACTAAATTTGGATGGAAGTCTATCACGGTATCAGGAAAGCTTATTAGACAGACAGGGTATGGAGCAGCACGTAAAGCTGGTAATAGCATAGATGTTTCTAAAGAATCTACACATCCGCTATCTCCGCATAATATCAAAAATGAAGAAGGATATAGTATTGCTGCTCAAGTGGTAATGAATTATGGTAATTGGACACAAAGAGCAATAGAAAAGAAAGCTCAAGGTAATCTTATAAAAGATAGCAAGTACCCTCCAACAGCTAAAAAATATCCAGATCCTGATGCATACGAAAGAGAAGAAAGAAAGTATATTCAACTAATGGAGCAAGAGATTGCAAGAATACAAAAAAAATTCAATGAAGTTGAAAATATAAATGAGCGTGCAAAATATTACATGTGGGCCTCAGATAGAATTAATCTGAATAGTCACACAACAAAAAAATATACAATAACAGACAATGAAGGTAATGAATCTGTAGATCATGCAAAAATGCGTGAAGATATGTATAGTCAATACAAAAGCTTATATATTGCTGCTATAAAAGAAAACCCTCAGCTGTTGACAGAGCTTGAATCAGGAAAAATATTCACCGATAAAAACATGACATCAGATTCTAATGCAGCGATGATACTTAGTCGCATTGCAAATGAATATTTGATGCATAAAGAAAAAAATAGAAAGCTTTTTGAAGCTCAACCGGAATTAGTTGATGGAGATATAGACGAAGCAATAAAAGCAGAGTCTATACAAGCTTTAAATTCTATTGAGGAAGATCAAATAGATCCTCCGTATGAATACAATTATTATCGTCATCAATTTGGTTCTTTAGCAAACACTTATGAGCCAGGAGGGAGCAATGTTGTCAATATGAACATTGATGCTATTACTAAAAAAGTAATGCCTTACTTTATGGAGATTAGCAATCAAGATGAATCAATTGTAGAGAGCAACGTCAGAAAAGCAATGGCAAAATATAGAAATGCTTTAGAGACAAGCTTAAAGACCGGAGGGTTTGGGCCAGGCATTGCAGCAATTACAGATATATTTAGAAGTTCTAATTTAAATAGTTTAATTCCATTAGTAAAAGACAATATTGATGGTATAACAACTATGCTTAATGATAGTGAACAATGGGTTGAATATCAAGTAGACTCATCAAAAATGTACGAACATGCTAATCAAATATTAAAATGGAGGAGTCAAGATAAAAAGATAAGAAATGAAAGTATAGGCACATTTGAAGTCATGAGAGCAAATAGCCATGACATGAAAATTGGAGATGTTGTACATTTTTCTGATGGCCACGCTGGCGTTATTACTGATCTGTCAGGGCATTATTCTTATAATGAAAAGTCGTATTATAAAGGATATAGATATAAACTATTGCCTTCTTTATCAAAATCAAAAGTAAATGTACGGTCTAAGTTTAATGTAGATAACCTTGGAGGAAAAACAAATTTAAAACACAGTTTAAAGTCTTTTATTGATATTATTTCTCAATCTACTCCTAATGTAAAATATAAATACATAGACAATAAAACTGCTAAAGCAATGGGTGAACAACACTCTAAATCTTTTATCAGTAGAAAAGATGGAATTATTTACATTAATGTTGATAAAGCAGACAATGGAGTAGCATTACATGAATTTGCACACCCTATTTCTTTTGCTTTGGAAAATGATAATAGCAAATTATGGGATAGTCTTGCTAATCAATTAAAAGATACTCCATTATGGAATGCAGTAAAAAAAGCATATCCGGAATTACAAAACCCAAGAGACTTAAAGCATGAAGTCATTGTTACTTTCTTACAAAAAACATACTACGAAAAGAAAGAAAAAAGTGTTTTCAGGAAAATAATGAATTGGTTTAGAGATTTTATAAGGAGAAGATTTGGGTTGACACCTTACAGTGCTATAAATAACATAAACTTAGACACAGCGGATTCTCAAACTATTGCAAATGCTATTGTAGAAGATATGTTAATGGGCCGACCAATTACAAATATATCTTCTGCTCAAGTAAAAGACATGATGGGCTTTAATCTAAGGAGTAGAGCGTTAGATACTGATATGAATGGAGGTCCAGCAACAGATTCAGGGAATAATTTAAAAATGAGGAATCTTAATAATCTTGAACTTCTTCATATAATGGAAGTCGAGGGTCAGTTTACAAATGCAACAAGAGATTATATTCGCAAACAAATCTATGATGCTATAAGAGATAATAATGGTTACTATGTAGGGCCATCAGGTAAGGGATACAAATTAAACAGAGAAGCATTAATACAAGGTATTAACAGTAAAAAGTTCTATGTTAACGGTGTATTTTCGGAATCTAAAAGACTTAAAGAGATAAACTCTATTATAAAAAAGGAGCATCAAATTCCAAAAACCGTAAAGAATAATTTCCATAAATTCCTTAATAGAATATCAAGAAAGGACCCTGATACTTTATTTAATGCAGCTAAAGAAACTTTTCGAAAAGGATGGAAAGAAAATAGATTTTCGCACCTTGATGAAAACTTAGATGCTAAAATAGCTGACACAGAAAATAAGCTTCAAGAATTATTGGATATGATAGGTTTTAATCCTAAGTACGATGAAGCATTTAATCTTAGCGATCATAAAGCTTTAGCAAAATATGGATTATCAATAGACAAGAGCTTATTTGGTTCAGACCCCATTGTTGTTATGCACAATATAAAAAACAGCAATAGAGAAATAATAAAAGTATCTCTTTATGATATCACAAATGAACATTTAACTCAAAAATTTTGGAGCAAAACACAAGACAGTAAAGCTATAAATAAATTAGCTAAACAAGGGAAAAGGTATTTTGATGATAAAGACCTTCATGATGTTACTTTAATGAATAATCATAGAGATTTAAATGCTTCAAAATTAGCTATACAGGCAATGGCATTAAAACAAAGCAACCCTGATATTCACATACAACACATTGGCTCTGTGCAAATAACAGGAGACCATAATAGCAGTGGGCACAGAGTGTTTTTACGATCAATGAAAGATATAGTACCTCAAATACTTAAAATTTATAGCCACCCTGCAATACAAGAAGAACTTGACCCTAATATAAAGCTTATTATTAATGACCCATCTGTAACAAATAAAAACAATTACAAGTTAAACATATTAAATGTTATAAAAAATTATGCAAGAACAGAGCTAGGAAAAATGGCTGCTAAAGAAGATAGTTTACATTCTATTAAGTCTAAAAAGATGTTTGAAGACATGTTAGAATCAGCAGAAAACTATCATGTTAAAAGAACAGGATTAGAGGGCCAGAAGCTTGCAAATACAGTTCTTGCTATAATGGGATACATAAGAGGGAAAACAGTAGACAAGGCAACGCTTTTTAAGAATGATGAATACCTGGAGCTTGCAGAAGTTTATAGAAAGCTTACTTCTATTGATAAATTATCTGAACACCCTGTAAGAGAACTTGGATATTTTGAAAGATGGATGCAAACAGCAGACAGGTTTGATGATGACATTCGGAACTGGGTAATGGATAAAATAAATATAGGATTAAACAGAGCTAAGGAAATAGAAGTTGATTTTGTTACAAAAAACAATAAAGAAATACAAAAATTACAGGATGCTTTTCAAGCTCTTTCTTATTGGAGAGATAAATCAAGAGATTTGTTTGAGCCTTTATTCATTAAGAAAAAAGTAGCTGTAATGGATGCTACTAATAAATTTGTAGGAGAGCAAGAGGTTAGTATTATGGAAATTCATTGGAATAAAAATGCTCCTGAAACAATTGAAGCTCTTAAAAATGGCTCTATCAATGAAACGTATTTAAATTATGGTAAGTTTCTAATGGATTATTTTGAACAGGAATTTGTTAAATACGAATATCATAAGAACTATAAAAAATGGACAAGAACTCCTGAACTTAGAAATGCTTCTCAGAAAATAAAAAACAGAGCTGCTATGGTAGCCGCTGAAAAAGAAGTTAAATCTAAGTGGAAAAAAGGCATGCTTCCTGCTATGCCAAGAAGATATTCTGCAGCTTTAAATGAAGGTCACAAAAAAGATGCAGCTGATTTATTTATGAATATGTTAGGAAAAGAAGAAGGAGTTTGGGATGAATTCTTCGAAGGACAAGACAATACCGCAACAGGCAAAAAAAGATACAAGCAAGTATCATCACATTTTTGGAAACAATTTGAGCCACACGGAGTGTTAAAATATGGAAGCAGAAATAGGTTAAAATCTATGGGGCTAGATTATCATAATGGAGAATTAGTACTTATGTCTGAAGATCAACAAAGAAACATTTCTTACAACCTTCAGGATATAAGTAATTATACTATTGCAGGAAGTGCCAGGGCAAGAAGCATGGATGATGCCATAAACGCTGCTAACATTGCCATGGATACATTGCGTGGTATTTCTGCTAAGGGTGGTATAAATACAGATACTGTAATGAATCAAATAAAAGTTCAAATAGATAGAAATATTTATGGCGAGCTACCTATGCATGGTAAAATTGCAATAGGCAACAGAGTTTATATTTTAGATAATTTGATACATGGTATTAACACGTTCACTACTAATGCAGCCATGGGTCTTGCTCCTGCATTGGCTGTTAAAAACTTTTTAGCTTCTCAAATAAAAATGTGGAGTAATGCTTACGCTAATTCATGGGCAGGAAACGATTGGTTTGGAGCAGAAGAAATACAGGAGGCGGTTGCTGAATATTTTGTTAATTCTCAAAAAATTAGCAACATTAATCTTAAATACAAAATCGTTGCATTATCTGAAAGAGATATAATGCAACACGCTTTGTATAACAGAACAAAAAGACATGCTACAGATTCTGACATGATAATGGCTGCACACTTTGCCGGAGATTATGTTAATAAATTAATTGGCATGACTGCTCAAATGATTAAAGATGGCACTTACTATGCCCATGACGATCAAGGTAATTACAATCCTAAAAACGACAAAAGGTTTTATAGGAGCGGCAAAGAATTAAATTGGAGCAATATAACTGAAAATGGCAAACTGCTAATGGAAGACATTAAAGACAATTTAATAGTAGAGCGTTTGCATGGACAACATCTTGATCAAAACGGACCATTAAAAGCTGCATATTTTAGCAAACAAACAAAAGCTATTCGTATCTTAAACTCCAGGTTAGTTTCAGAAATTACTGATCCGGAATTTAAAAATGTAGCTTCTGCTCATGCAATGGTAAAAATAGCTATGTCTTTAAAGAATTACATGTGGAACGTTGCACAGGAATGGGTTCAAAACCCTCATTATGAAGAAAGCATAGGAGCACAAAAAGTTGTTACTATTGATGGAAAAAAGAAAGTAGTATGGGAGCCAGAGCTTGTTGAAGGAGTGTTAAACACAATACTTAGTTCTGCGAAGTTGATGCATAAATATAGTGGAGACCCTAAGAAAACATGGGACGAAATGTCTAATTATCAAAAAAGGAACATGACTAAACTTTTAGCATTTTCTATAGCAATAGGAGGTATAGCAGGATTAGTAGCAATGTTGCTTGCAGGGTATGATGACGAAGAAGTGTCAAGCCCTATGCAAGCTGTAAATAAAGCAATTGTTGGTGCTCAAAAAGAAGCACTTGTTCAGGTAAACCCTATGCAACTTTATATAGATTGGAAGCGTTCTGCTACTCCTGTATTTGTTCAGGCAGAAAACTTTTTTAATGGTTTTGTGGCTACACTACTACTTCCATTCGCTGCTGCAAATGAAGGAATTGCGCAATCTTTAGATGATTGGGCTTATGATAACTCTAAAAACATTATAGGGGGTGCAGGATATAGAGATACAAGAAGATTTTTTGGAGACTGGATTGATTCTTTATTAGCAAGAGTTGATAATTAATATTGATATAAATTATAAAAAAATAAGATATGATATCGAATACTAATGGATTAATCAAATGGACAAAGACAGGGTGCAATGAGTATTCTATCGAAAATCTTACAACTACTCCTGTGGAGGTAACCATAACAGGAGAAACAAATACATTCACTCAGGACTTAACTGTAGAGGTAGACTCTTCTGCAGAGTTTGAAATTCCTTCTGATGGTGTATATAAAATATGCGTTGATGGATTCAATACTACAGTAGTGCTTAACGGTACAGAAACTCCTGTAGAGACAAATAGCTTTATAATTGTTTATTCTTTTGTAGACACAGGGCCTTCAGAGTTTGTTAAACATACAAATTCTGATGATATCGACATTTACAATGAAAGCACAGATGGTGCGTCAACTACAGCATCTCCAACAATTTTTTCAAATAAAATGAATATTTATTATGGTGCAGGGAATTGGGAGCTTATTGCTGCAGGAGCTGTACCTATAATATACCCATGGCTAGGCGTAGACTCTACAAATTGGAGAGTTGTAGCAAATGCTCCGCCTCCAAATTTTTATACCCCTTCTGGTTTTAATGCTTTTACCATAAGAAGTGCTATTGATGGTTCTACATTTGGATACATGCCTCAAGTGTACACAACTCATACTTTTGCAGGATATACAGGAACTAATAGCTGGCTTACTAATTTTACTGTAGGAACAATAAGTGCTACAAATCTATTAGCTCTTCCTACCTCTCCATTTTTAATGAGATATGACCTTACTGACCCGGTACAGGTAGACCAATTCAGAGTACACGCAGAAGCTTATCTCTCTTTTAATGCTACTACAGGATATTTCTATCAGGATGGTAGCGATTATACCTTTGCTATTCTTGATGCCACTAACGATATAACAACTTTTAGTTACTCTGACCTAACTGTAACAAATACTCCTATTGTATGGTGTGATTACT
>Ga0233413_10000098_pt1 | contig 44900 bp, 64 predicted proteins | sample Na_anoxic_6_MG_FD_189019 | JGI IMG/M metagenome (GOLD analysis project Ga0233413, IMG submission 189019) | Seawater microbial communities from Saanich Inlet, British Columbia, Canada - Na_anoxic_6_MG | ecosystem: Environmental > Aquatic > Marine > Inlet | place: Canada: British Columbia...
TAATTAAAGTATATTGATTTTCTAATGAATGTAAAAAAAAGATTACTAATTAAAGTAATCTTTTATTTTATTAACTAACAGTTCAGAATCTAGATCCATATTTCTGTTCCCATAAAGCTCTTTTATAACACTTAACAGCTAGTTCATTATCTCATCTAGCTTTAGCTCATGCAGCACTTCTAAGAAAAGCTAAAAAGTCTAATTCATCTTTTACTGTTTGTGTAATTATTTCTCAATCTATAATACTATCTTTAATTTCTTTTAATCTATCTGTTTCTTCTGAAGTCATTTCATTTGGGACATTTATTACTTCTATGTAATCAAATTCACTTAGGTCTAATTTTGGCATAATCTTTTAGTTATTAATTAAATAATTTCTTGTGGTCTGTTGTCAGTAAAAATATAATCACTAACTGTAATATCTCAAATCTCAGCTAAAAAAGTATTAGCTTCTGCTTCTGTAATAAATACACAATTAAATTCACTATGTTCAGCTACAAGAGTGTCAATTACTTCTTGTGTTGTATCAGCAGGATATTCAACAACTCAAAGAAATCTAAGTCAAACATTGTATGGTGTTTCTGTAAATGTACTATCAGTAGTTACATTATCAAAAGCTCAATCAGTATTAATATCTATGTATCTGTTTTCACTCACTTTTATTCTGTCCCATAAAATATAATTTTTCATAAGTTTTTAATTAAGTTGTAAAATTATCGTATGATAATCAAGGTCAAGAATTGTAAAGAGCTGTAATTTTAGTTTGATTTAATGCTATGTTCCAAAATCAAACTTCGTCCATTTTTCAATCCATTGTATTACTAGAAAGCCCTATTGTTTTTTCATTAGTTGTAACTCCTCCTGAAAATCAACCTGTATAACTATCTTCTAAAATTCAATTAATGTATAATTTTTTAGCAGTTCAATCTCTTGTATAAACTATATGTTGCCAACTTCAAGTTGATAATGTATATTGTAAAAATCAACTATCTCAACTTGTAATTCAATTTCAAGTTTGACACTTTATTGTTCAATCATTAGCACTTGCTTGTATATAAAAATTTCTATAACTCATAGTCCAATCAGTTATTAAGGTATCATATCAAGTAAGTGTATCAGGATTAAACCATATACTTACTGTTAAATATGAACCCCAACCAATATCTCAAGTTCAAAAACTTATATAATCATTAACTCAATCAAAGTCATATCCTCAATTTATTTTTCAAGAAGCAGTATAAGTAGCACCATTTATTGTTCAGTCATTACTTCAATGTTCGTCAGGAAAACTACCGTTTGTGTCAGCTTTGTAATAACTAATTAAATTAGTTAATAATCAATTACTAGGGATCACTGGAGCTTCTCCAAAAACAGCTGTTTCTCACAAATAAGCTAAATTAATTGCTCAACTACCTAATTTAACACCTCATATTTCTGTACTTCATAAGTAAATACTCATATTATTTTAGTTATTAAGTATTGTTTTTATTTCATTTAGTTTTGATTTACTTTCTATAATCCAAGGATTAGTTAATAATTCAGGATTATTTATAGCTAGTAAGTCTACAATTATATCTAAAGTTCATGCAGCATAATGTTTATTATAAAAATTTTTATAATTTATTCAATTATTTTCACATAATGTTATTAATGGAATTCAATTATATTTTATAGTATTTCTTTTATTTCTAGCTTGTTCTTTTAATGTTGCCCATACACAATTCTTTTTATTATAATTTCAATTAACTTCTATTCTTTCAATAGTTGTATCTCAATTATTTTCTTTAAAATGTTTTTTGTAAATTTTTCACATATCATTATTAAAATCTTCAACATTATCCCATTCACATTTTATTCATCTAGCTCAATAATTTTTATAATCTTTGTTGTTTTTATTATTACACCTTTGTTTTATATGATTAAATGTATTATATATTTTTGTATAAGATAATTTATGTTTAGTATTTGTCCCTTTTAAAAGCAAACATCAACAACTTTTTATTCCTCAATTTCTAAGATGTCCTAATTTTATTATTTTAATATTTCAACACTCACATTGACACTTAAAACATCTTCTTTTATGTCACTTAGGAGAGGTATATCAACATACTTCCTTTATAATAGTTAACATTCAATATTTATCTCATTTATTTACTTCAATTTTTTTAGTCATAATTTTATAGTTAGATTATAAATTAGGAGCTAAGTAAATCTAACTTACTTAGCATTTTATAAGGAGCAACCCTTAACCTATATATATTATACTACTTTTCAGTAGAAAGTATAACTTTTATTTTACTAAATACATCTTTAGCTTTTATTATAGTAGGATTAACTAAAATCTCAGGATTATTAATAGCTATAATATCTATAGTTACTTCTAAAGAATGGGCTAACAAATTTAATTCATCACTAAGTGAAGCAATCTTATCTATAGCTTCTTTTTTTTGTTGTTTAATATCTCATACTTGTCTTATTAACTCATTTGTAGGTTCAGTATTACTATCACATATAATAGCACTCATACTAACTCAGTTATATTCTTTTAATATCCAATTAGTTCAATCATTATGTATTTGCATAATAGTGTAGTTAAAAATTATTATCTTTTATAATTAAAAGATGTTACATTTAATGTATTTGTAGAAGCAGTGGAATTATTACTTGTTCAAAACAAAGCTTGTTGTTGTCCTGTTGCTATTGGAACATTAGTAGTTAGATTTGTAGCAGATGATAATGATCCTCAATTTTTTCTCCAATAATAATCTACACTTGCTGTTCAGTTTACTTTAAATATTAAATCTAAAACATCCCCTGCGACTACAGTAGTTAATGCAGAAGTAGCTGATTCTCCTGTTCAAGTAATTCACTGTGTACCATATACTGATGTAGTTCCTGAAGATTCTATAATTTTAAATCAAATATGGTCATTTATATATGTTATTCCTGTTCAAGATACAGCCATATATCAAATTCAAACAGCCGACTCTCAATTAGTTCATATTGCTGAAGTTCTTAAAGAAAAAGAAGCTGTAGGAGAACCTCAAAAAATATTAATACCTGAAAGTGTAATAAGATTAGTATTTCCAAATCCACCTGCACTTGAACCTGAAGATACACCTAATCATCAAGGATTAGAAGAAAAAGCTGTACTACCTCATCATCAAGAAGAATTTTGAAATCTAGCAGCTGTTTCAAATGTTGTTCAAATACTCATTGTAGGAGAACTTCCTCATGTAACTGCATCTGTTATATCATAATGAGTATTAGGATCAGGTGTTATAGCTGCAAATCAAGCAGTTGTAATACCTATTATGTTAGTTATTTGTGTAGCCCCTGTGATTCATGTTATATCACTATTAACTTTAAATTTATAAGCTAATCATGTTGCTTCTCAACTATCTGCAACTATTGAATAATCATCTGTTCAAACAGACAATCTAGCATCAGCTGTTGTATATGTGTATATATCTCATTTAGTTGTTAATGGACTTACTCATCAAGCATTATCATCTACATATTTTTTTGTTGCTGCTTGTAAATCAGTTGTAGGAGCTGGGACTATAGGAGAAGCAGAAAATGTCTTAACTCAAGCAACTGTTTGTGCTGTTGTTTTATCTACATAATCTCAAGATATTCAACTAACTATACTTGTTAATGTTCATAAATCTCAATCTACTTCATCAATAGCAGTTTTTACATTTGTAGCTGTTAATCAACTTATTGTATTATCATAACTAATTATCTCAGCAGGGTGTCAATTTGTAGTTGTATCTGTTAAATCAGAATGAAGATTAGTTACTCAACTTGTTCATCAAGTTCAGTTAATATCTGTTGTTCTCCAATCTACATATGTATCTCAATCACTTGTTAGTTCTAATTCTCAGTTTTGGTCTAATATTACAGTTCATATAAATACAAACTCTGGACTTGGTAATCAATCTAATATTAAATTATTTATTTCTTCTAATGCTCAAGCTCTAGCTTGGTTTCTTGTTCAATATGGATTTTGTCCCAAAACTTTAACTATTGGTTCTAGTGTATCATTCGTTGCAAGGAAGTGAATTAATGTAAAATCATTATTTGGTATTTCATCTAAACTCCACACTCAAGCTGTATCTAAGTTATAATAAGGGTTTCAACCTCCTCATAGATAAGCTAAATTTAAGTCGGCTGGTTGTTTAGTCCATTCAGTTCAAACTAAATACCAAAAAGGTGCATTAGTTTGTGCTGGTAAATTAAGTGTTATATCTTCATCCATTAATATTCAACTTGAAGTAGAAGTATAAACTAAGCTATTATTAGCTAATCAATTAATTCATAATCAACTTACATATTGAGTTCATCTAGTTATATGATTATATAAATGAGTTTGTGTATCCATACTTCTTCAATGTCTTTCTTCTCAGAATAATATTATTTCTGAAGTTGTAGCATTCCAATATATAACTGAAATAAATGCACAAGTGTAAAAAGCTCAAAGTATATCTGTTACTGAAGATAAGTTACCACTTGAATCAAAACAAATCATTCTTTCTCCTGTAGTATCTGCAAAGTTTATTTGTTCTAATCCTGTTTTTACAAACTCTGTATTATTAACCATAAAACTATACTCTGTTTCTCAGTTTTCAGGATAAATAGCAAATCATCTAGCACTTGCTGGAGTTTGATATGCTGTTCAATTAGCAAAGTTTCAAGAAGAATTAGTAAATAACACTCAACTACTATCTCTACCAACTATATTAGTTCAATCTTCTGATATTTCTATTCTTCAATTTGTTACTAGATTAAATCTATCAAATCAAGTCTTATCATCAACCTTTACTTCATTTATTGTCTTCCCTCAATCTTTTATTAGTTTACCTGTAGTTGAGTCATAAGTTGCTATATTATTATCTTCTGCTGAAGTAGGTCAGACAACTAAATCACTTAAATTTTGTATTGATGGAACTCTAACTGCTAACACTCAATTAACTGCATGTGCATATAATACGAATGCAACTGGTATTTCTATATTTGGAGAAGAAGGAGCTACATTAGTTAAGTTTCAAGCTATAGTTGGACTTGCATATAAAATATCTCAATCATTCCAAGTTTCACTTACTGTAGTTCAAGAAGTATCTATAGTATTAATCTTTCAAAAATGAGTTATAAATCCATCTGCACTATTTGCTATATTTTCTGTAACTATACCTAATGTAAACATTCAAGGTATACTTCAGTCTGCTATATATGGAGCTATTGTCATTTTACCACTTGATCATAAAGTTCAAGAAGCATATACTATAGTCCCATTATCTATTTGGCTTCAAGTATTATTTCTACCATACCAATATTGCTCTTGTCATATTTGTTGTGTTACATTTGCTGTATGTACTAAATCCATTGTTTGTTCATTAGTATTCCAAGACATACTTCAAATATTTGTAGGTGCTACTGATGGCGTTAAATCAACACTTAATCATCAAATGTTACCTAAATTTCAATTATCATCTTGTGTAACTGTTCAATCTTGTATTAATTTACCTGTAGTTGTATCAAATCTTACTAAAGCATTATCTGTAGCAGAAGCTGGTCAAACAACATTAGCAGCCCCTCAACCACTTCAATTAGAAGCACTTGTTATTCTACCTTTACTGTCTACTGTAATATCAGTATTTGTATAACTTCAAGCTGCAACTGTTGTTGTTTTTAAATCAGCCTTAATATCTTGTCATGTAAGAGTTAAATCTATTTCAGCAGTATCCGTAACAGTTATATCTCATGTATTTGTTCATGATAAATTAGATACTTTTGTTTGTTCAGCATCAGTATAATTATTGTCTGATAATTCTTTTCAAACAACTTTATCCACTTTTAAGGCAAGTTCTGCTGTAGTGTCAGCTGGAAGGTTAGAAATGGCTTCTCAATCAATAAGTCTGTTAGATCCGATAGTTCTTTCACTCATAGTTTTTAATAATTAAATATTATATATTTTTATTGTAAGGATTTTAAATAGTTTTGCAAAGTTAAAAAGTAGAGTTTTGAAGTTCTACTTTTTTAGCACTTTAATCTTCTTAAAATCATCTAAAGGATTACCATTCTCTTTTATAAATTGTTTAATCAACTCTCTTCTAGTTCAACTATTCTTAACATTTTGTAATCAAGTTAGTAATTTATCATAAACTCAAGATTCAAGTTTAAGTTTTAATTTCTTAATATCACTTAATTCTCTTCAAGCTCAAGATAAATCTAATAAATCATCTACAGCACTTTCACTTAATCAAGTGTCTTTAGTTATTATTTGTTTACTTCTTGCTATATCTTCAGTTAAATCAGGAGCTTTCTTTTTTAATTCAGTATCTGCAAGTCTTTTCTCAACATTTCTTGCCTCTACTTCTCAAGCATTTCTTTTATATCATTCACTTCATGCTGCTTTTAAATTTGTACCACTAGCAAATCATTCAGTTTTTTGAATATTATGTTGAAGTTCATGTAATAAAGTTGCTTTTTCTTTATCAGTAAGTTTATAAACATTTTTCATTGTTCAATCATATACTCACTCTAAATTCTTAGGTACATTAGGAGCTGAGTTTCTTGTTGAATATTTTTGTATAAGTTTATTCTTCCAAAGTAATGAATCAATTTTTAATTTATCAGTATTAAATGTAATTATATTAGTACCTGGATCAAACTTAGCAGTTGCTCAAGATTTAATTTCTTTAAATACAACTTTAGTATCTTTTAAAATAGGATATTGTTCAAATAATTGTTTATGGTCTAATACTTCTGTTAACTTTAATCATTTATCTCATTCTATAGTCATAGTTCATTTAATCTTAGCTAAACTATCATCTATTTCAAACTTCCATTTTCAATCTTTTCATTTATTCCAACCTGTTTTTTCCCATATCTCTTGACTTGTTTTTCAAGCACTTTTCATATTCTTAGCTCTTTCTAAAGTTGTTACAGGAGCTTTTAATGCTCATTCTCAACCAAGTAACTTAGCTTTTACTCATGGAATATTATCAGATAATTCTTCAAATAAATCTCAAAGTTTATCTTTTAGTTTTTCTCAATACTTCCTTACATATTTTTCTACTATTTTATAAGCTTGTTTTGTGTATTCTTTAGCAACTCACAAGTTTTTTACAATATTGTTAGATACTTGTTTAATTTGAGCAGGTGTTTTAATCTTAGATCATAGCTTAATTATTTCATCTGCTATTTTTTCAAGTGCTTTAGTTTCAACAAAAGCTTTTTTGTTTATTGTGTTTGTAGACTTAACTAAATCATCTGTAAAATTCTTTGTAAGTGATTCTTTAATATTTGGAATCATTTCATCAAATACTTCTTTTTTCCAGTATCATGCTCTATCATAAAAAGCTTTACTTCATTTATTTACTGATACGTATTGTTCTATCATTCTAGCTGTGATTTCTTTATCACTTGCCCAATATTTTCTTCCTCTATATCAATCTTTTACTTCATTAAAAGATATTTTACCTTTATTAATAAGGCTTTTGTTAAATAATTTATTATCTATCATATAATCAAGAGAGTGTCCTATTTCATGAGCTAATGTAGGATTAATCTTTTTTATAACCATTTTTCAATCTGCTCATTTAAATTTAATTTCTTCTACTCCTCCTATAGATATACTATTCCCATTTTTAGTTTGTCTATATAATCCTGCTGTGTTTTTCATAAGAAAAGGATTTTTTCAGCTTAAATGTGATATAACCACTCTTTTATCTGTATATAATTTATTGATGTCAATTCAAGTTGCATCTGTAAAATCAGTTATTCATTCAACTACTTCATCAATTTGCTCTTTTAATATCTCTTTCCCATCTTGCCTTTTCATTCATACAGATATTCTATCATCAAACTTAATTCTTGAATCATCTACTCAAAATGATGTAGAAACTCCTTTTTCAAACCTCTCTCTATTATTAACAGCAGTTTTAAAAGACTTATCATAGTTCAATACCTCATCAGGATATTTATATCATTTACTAATGTCTTTTTTAATCTTTGAAATATATACTTTTTTAATTGCATCATCTCACATAGATTTAATATTTTCAATTCATGGTGCTATTTTTGTATAATCTCTACCTAAAATTTCTTTTAATTTAAGTTTAATCTCTAGTTTTTTAAAGTAGTCTACATTTTCATTTACATATCTTTCAACATTTCTTTTCCTAATTCATTCATATTTTCAGTCTTTTAATCCTTGTTTATAAGTATTGTATTCATCAAAACTCTTTTTACTTCATCCTCTTATATCTGTTTTATTTCCTCTATAATCAGGTTTAATATCATCCCATGCTTTAATTAGCTCATCATATTCAGATTTAATCCCTTTTATTCATGCTTCAGGCGTTAATTGTTGGTGTGCAACCAAATCAGGAGCTATTCTTTTAGCTCATACTTTTTTAGCTTCATCAGCCATAGAACTTCACTTAGGTAAAGTTTCAAAAGCTTCTGTAGTTTTAGATTCTACTTTCTTTCAAGGCACTTTTATTTTTGTTTCCATTTTTTGTGTTTTAGGAGTTAATGTATTAACATTATCTCACACTTTTTTTTTGCTGTCAATTTTTGAAGTCTTTTTTGGGGTTTTAATTACTTTTTCAGGCATATCTTTTATTGCTCTGTCTAAATATTCTAACTCGCTATATAATGAATCTTTATATCTATGACCTGTTTCATAAGTAGCTTCTCATAATTTAGTTTCTTTTCATACTGAAATAAATCATTCTCAATCTCTTTTTACAACTTTTACATACACTCATCATTTTGAATAAATAGTTGTAAAATCATTAGGGGTTTCTTTTTTGTATCAATTGTATTTTAAGTATTTTTCCATACTTCAATCATCAGTATATTTACCTTTGAATTCATCAGGAATAATTCTTCATTGTTCAGTTACTCATTCTTTTCTTATTTTATCACTTTGTGCTTGGATTTTTTCTCATCATTTTGTTACCTTCTTTGATTTTTGTTCTACAGTTTTTTCCACACCCTTTTCTTCGCTTACCTTAGCCATTTCTTTTTCAGATTTTTTTTCCACTTTTTTAGTAGGCTCTTTTTTGGTTTTTGGAGTAGGTTTTTTCGGAACTTTAATAGGTGTTTTTGTTGTACCTATTTTAGTTTTTTCTAAACCTTTTTTACTTTCTTGAATTATAGCTTTTTCAGCTGTTTGTGGGGTTATTACTGGTTCTTTCTTTCAAACTGGTAATGCTTTTTGAGGTTCTTTTGGTTTTATTATTTCTTTTGGTTTTAAAGTTACATCAATATCCTCTTTTCAAGTCATCTTTTGAATTTTACTTCAAAGTGTAGCTTTTTTAGGTCAATGTAATTTAAATAATTCTTTAACTATATTATTAGGATTTTCTTTTCTTTTCTTTAATGCAGAGAAAGTTTTTCATAAAGCTCATTTAGCAAATTGTGATACATCTCATGTCATACCTCAAATAATCATTTCAGGCAAAGTAAAAATATCAGTTAATCATGTTAATCAACCTTTAGTATTTCTTGTAAATACTCACATTCTTCTAGCTAAATCTTTTTCTACAGTTCTTAAAGCTCAATATTCTTTCATTAAAGCTTTATTAGTTTTTCATAATACTGCTTCAATATTATTATCAAATAAGTTTCACATAGCTCTAGCAACAATACTATCTGCTAATAATTGTTCTTTATCTGTAGTCATTAATTCTGACCATTTATTTGCAGGTACTTTTTGTCCTTGTTTTGTCTTTATAAATAATAAATCCTCTTGTGATAATTTATTAGTGTTTGTAAATTGTTCTATATATTCATCAAGCTTTTTTTCTAATTTAGGATAAGCTTTCATTGTTAATTGTCATTCTTTTGTTGCTTTCCAATCAAATACTGTATCAGCTATTTCTTGCTCTTTTGTTGATTTAGTAACATAATCTTGATTTTTTTCTACAGTTTTCCATACATCTTTTTTACTATCTCATACTTTATTTAAAGCATCCATTCAATCTGAAGGTATACCTTTCCTTGTTGCAGCTGATTCAATTCATTCTCTAATTTTACTATTATATACAGCTATTTTAGGAGCAGTATCTTTTCAAACTATAGAAGGTCTTAATCATCTTGATATTAAATCATCTGATTTAGCTATATCAACTCATTTTTGTATTACTGGTTTTTTAGTAATAATAGGAGTTACAATAGGTTCTTGTCATACAACTCATCTAAATTCTTGTCATCAAGTTTCAATTCTTTCTTTTAAAATTTTTCATGTATCTTTAAGTTTTTTTATTGGTCAAGTATTTCAACTAATTATTTTAGGAGCTTGATATTGTAAAGGTTTAGGTGCGATTATTCATGATGGTATAGTAGGTTTAACAATAGGAGCTACTGGAGGAGTTACAACTTGTTTAGCTGTTTGTTCAATTATTTCTTTTCAAACTTGTTTAGCAGGTTGCTTTAATAAACTAATACCCCATAAATCAGCAAAAAATTCTAATCATTTCATAGTTGCTCTTTGATTTCTTGCTTTACCTGGATCAGTTTCTTTTAATTCTTCATACTCTGAACTTATTTTTTGATAAGCTTCTCAAACCTTTTCTCATACTTTTGTATCAGCTACTTTTCAAACTAAAGCTTTTAACTCTTCTTCTGTTGATTCAGGTGTTAATACATCCATAGTAGACATAAACAACTCTCTAAGAGGTGTTAATGCCACATCTCAACTCTCTAATAACATTTGCATTCAAGTATCAAAAGCTCCTTGTTCTCATTTTCTTAATCATTCAGCACTTGCTTTATATCATTCTATATTTCATTTAATTTGTTCAGCCATTCTAGGTAAGATTTGTTCTTCCTCTAAAGGCTTTGATAATCAACCTATAACTTCTTCTCAAACTCATTTTAAATATGAAGGAGCTTTTTTTACAGCCTCAAAAGCTTGTCATACAGGATGTTTTTTTAGAACTTTTGATATAAATCATTCCTCTTTTGGTTGCTCTAATCCTTTTTCTAAACTAGAAATACCTGTAGCAAAAGTTTGTGGTTCTTGTACAGGTGTTTGTTCTATAGTATCAAATAATCAATCATTAACTGCTTGTTTATAGGCAACATTTATTTCATCTCTTGATTTATTTAAGTCTTTACCTCTTTGTATAAAAGATTGTACTTTAGTTTCATTTAACATTTTTAGTAGTATTTATCAAATAAATCATCACTTGTAGGTTCTTTAGTTTCTACTCAAAAGTAAGAATCAAATTCATTATCCCCTCCATTTACTTGTCTTCATGTTCACAAAGCAGCTCATATTGCAGCTCCTTTACTTCATAAGGTTTGTGTATTTGATATATCTACAGGTGCTTTTCAAGTATATTTTTCTAGTCTAGCTACATTATTTCTAATTTCTTCATTATTTATTTCAGGTAATCAAGCATTTTTTCTTGCTATATTATAATCCCTTGTCATTTTTTTCATAATAACATCTATTTTTCAAAATGCTTTTTCTGGATTATCTCTTATTGAAGGAATAACATTATCTAAAAATTTACTTTCTGATTCAGTAACAGCTGTACCTGATATTTTATTTCTGTATTCAGCTACATATAATGCTAAGTTTCATAACATTTCTTGAAAATCTGAATCTCATGTAATATATGTATTTACCATTTCTGATTTCCATCCTTCAATAGGTCAGAATCTATCTTCATATTTTTCTAATCATTCTGTCATTTTATCATAAGTTCCCATATATCATTGTACTTCTGTTACAGGATTTTCATCTCATTTTCTTTTAAATCTTGCATCTTCAATAATATTCATAGCACCTTGATAATTACCATTATTTATTTGTTCTGAAACTTCTCATGGTAAATCTGTATTTACTCAATAAGTATACTTTTTAAATTTATCTAAAGCAGTACCCATTTTAGTATCTCACTCATTTGTATCGTATAAATAATATCATGCGAATCTATCTATTATTCATTGATCATCGTATCAAGCTTCTCTTAAATCTACAAAATCTTCATAAAAACTTTGTCTTTCCTCCTCACTTGTTTGTTTACCCGATATAGCAAATAACATTTTCTTTAATTTAACCCTATCTTCTACTGATAAATCAATAGTTTCTTTCCATTTATTATACTGGTCTTTAGCTCATTGTAAATCTGTTCATAACATCTCTGATAAATCATCAAACTTTCATTTATTTCAAAGATTTTTAAATAATGATACTTGTGAATCAGTAAATCATTCATCAATTCCCCTAAACTCATAATGTCCATAATCTCATCTAGCTATTGTTTCTTCAGGTCTAAAGAATCAATTTTTATTCATTTCAGCATCAATTCATTCAAAATATTTAACTTTATCCTCTCATTCAGGTAAAACTACATCAACAGCATTTCATTCCATGTGTGGAGAATTAGTTGTCCATGTTACTATATTTTCTTCAGGTTGTGCATAACTTGCATCAATTCAAGCAGCAGTTAATTCTTCTGCTGTTCTCCCTTGTCCATATAAAGCATATTGATCCTCTTGTGTTCTATATAAATTAGATATATCAAATTGTATATCTGAGTTTGTATCCATTATAGCATTTATTCAGTCTACAAGTCATTTAGTAGCTGTTATTTGAGTTCAATCATTTAATGTATATGTATCTAGTTTAGCTTGTTCAGCTGATATATTAGTTGCTTCTTCTTTTGGTACATTTTCTCATGTAATAGCACTTTTAAACTCTCATGTTCTTTGATTATATAAAAAGTTATCATCATATTTAGCCCAGTCTTGATAAGTTTTTCAATCAGCAACAGTAGTTTGTGTAAATCTTTCATCTGTTCTCATTTCAGCTACAACTTGAGCTGGAGTATTTCACTCTGAAAGTAATGTATTAACCTTAGCTATATCATCTGTTGTTAAATTAGCAGTTTTACCTAATACAGTTTGAATTGAATTAGTCATGATATTCTTTAAATCAGTTAATTTAGCTTGTGATAATGTTCAAGCTGTAACTTCATTAGCAAGAGTAGTTAAATTAGTGTTTTGTAATAATTCAGCATCATTTGCTAAATATTCGTTAAATCTAACATTTAATTTACCGTTTACTAATTCTTGTTCTTTATCATATAAATCAATAGCAGCATTAGTTCTGATTTGTTCATTTCTTAATAATTGTTGAAATTGTCAAACAGCAGCCATATCCATGCTTTGATATTCTTTTGCTATATCATTTAAAGCTTCAGTTAAAGCTTCACTTCAAGCTCAATATTTATCAGTTAATCCACTTAATTGTAGACCAGCATTATATTTAATGTCTTTTATTTGACTATTAAATTCATCAGTAGCTCTTTGAACTCATTTATTATAATCTTCTGTTAATCTTTCTAAATTAGTTGTATCTGTACCCTCATATCTCTCTAAAGAAGTACTTAATTTATTTATTATTTTTTGTCCATCATCTTTAATATTTTTAATACCTTGTGCATATCATGAACTTCTTAATCATCCTGTCCAAGCTCATTGAGCTGTTGCAAATTGTACATTTCTGTCAATATTTTCTTGTACTCAATCAATAGCTAATTCAGTATCATCTTTCATGTTTTGAAGATTTGTTTTCATATCTTCTTTAGTCCTTCTGAAATTAGTATCAGCATCTGCCATTCATTGATCAAACTTTGTTGTTCAAGTATTCTTTTTTCATTCCTCACTTAAAATAAGATTATCTTCAAAAATTGTTCAAGAATCTTTTATATTATTAATATCTACTCAAAATCTATCTGCTAAAGTTTGATTTTGTTCATCTGTTAATTCAGATGTTCAGAACTCTTTGTATAATTCTATTTTTGCATCTCTTACTGAATTATATAAATCATTTACTTTATTATAATTTGTATAATTTCATCTATTTTTTTCATAATTAGATGCTCCTCTTTCAAATTCCTTTAATTTAGTATCTACTGCTTTTCATTCTTCTTTTTCTATTCTAGCTCTTTCATCTCTTAATTTATTATCCATTTCCCATTTAGCATATTCTTCTTGGAAAGTTCATTGTGAATCTACATCAAAATCTTGATTTGTGTCTACTTTTCAAGTAGTTCAAGTAGTATCTTGTCATGGTATCTTAATTTTACCTCAAACAGTTGATTTAGGTGTATATTGATTAACATCAGGTATTTTTACTTGTGGCTCTTCATATCATTTAGCATCTATTTGTTCTCATCATGAAAGACCTGTATCTTGTACAGGGTCTTTTGGTAATAATCAAGCATTTCATATAGCTCATTTTGTTCTTTCAAGTCAAAACTTCTCTATAGACTGTTTTACTTTGTTTGGATCTAAATCTTTATAATTCTTTATTGCCATAATAGTTTAATTAAAATTTATTATTAATATCAGAGTAATTAGTTACAGTAGCCATAGTTCATAATATATCTAAGATAAAATCTTGAGTTGTGCTATCACTTTCTATCTTTATTTTTATTCTCTTTCACATTCTATAAATCCTTCCTGCATCAGCTGTTTTTTCAAAAGGTGTTAATGTTGAAACATAATCTCCTCCTGGATCAGTTCATGCTGTTACCGTATCTGTAAAGACTTGTGTTCCATCTATATATACAGTATATGTTAAAGTTGTTAAATATCAACATCAACCTGCTGTAAAAAATCAATTAAACATTTTTTCTAATACAGTACCTAAATTCATATCTTGTGTTTGAATTTCAAAAGGAATTGCAACTCAGTTATCATTATATCCTATATCATCTTTATATATACTTGTATCTACATCTGATAATCCATAATAATCTAATCAGTCTTCTACTACAAAATTATAATATTTATTTGTATCTACACTAAATGTATCATTAGTTATATCATAAATTATTGTAATATCATTTATTGTTGAATCTTTTGTTCTTAAATGAAATTGTATTGTTTCATCTTTCTTGTTATATATTGCAAAAGCATTAGGTTGATTATCATCTACTGTAGCTATTAATTCTTTAACTCATATAACTGGTCTTGAGCTTAATGTTCATACAGAAGCACTAGCAGTCCCTTGTATATAATTAACTGTTTGAATTTGTAATGATTTAGTTACATAGAATATTTTATCTCAACTACTAGCTATACAATGATTATTTACTGGCTCTCAACTCTTTCATAAAGGAGCTGATATAAATGTTGCACTTCAAGCTACATTTTGTAAAGCATTAGCACCTAAAAATTCTACTTTTTTTTCTGTAAATATATATAATCAATTCATTGTTCATTCTAAACCTACTATTGTATCATCATAAACTATATTTTGACTACCAGCTCATGTAAAATCATAAGCATATTCAGGATTAGCTGCTGTTATAGGTCTTGATATATATAAACTACCTGTAGTTCATGAAATTGTATATAAAGCATCTAAATTAAACTGTATATCTCAATGTACTGCATAAGCAGCAGTTGTTTCATACATAACAAAATATACATCTCTGTCATAAGGAAATATAGTTGTCCAACTTGTTCATGTTCATTGAGTTCTTGTTAATTCTCATCCTGAATACATTGGTCTACCTGAATTTGAAACATTAGTATGTACATTATAAAAATTTACATTATTAAATGTTCAGTCTTTTTCAAATAATATATAATAAGCTTCACTTGTAGTTAATGTCAAACTTCATGTAAGAGCTACTGATAATTTAGTTATACTACTTCATATAGAAGTATCAGCTATTGTAGCTTCACTTGTAATTAAAACATCATCTGAAGTTCTGTATATTCATACTTTTACATCTGCTGTAGGACTATTTACTTTACTTAAATAAAAATCTAAATTAGGATTTGTTACTGTTGCATCTATAGTGAAAGTTTGTCTAACTTTTCTATTACTATCTGATAATGTACCAAAATCTGTTGTAGACCATGGGTCTTCTCAAGATAAATAATCTATAATTATATCATCTTGATAAAAACTATTTTCTCAACCTGTATATACATCTGTTTCACTTCATTTTAAAGCATAATAGTTTGTGTCATCTAAACTTGAACTTCTTGAAAGCTTTATATAATATGCTTCAGCCGTTGTTAATGGTAAAGCTCATGTTAAACTAACTGTTGTAGACACAGCAGAAGTTGTTAAACTTGTTCATGCCACTGTTCATACATTTGTGATTAAAGCATCATCTGAAGTTCTATAAATAGCTACATTTAAGTTATCTGTAGGACTTCATTCTTTATATAATTCTAAAGTTACTTCAGGATTATCAATTGCATCACTTAAAGTAATACTTTGTTTTAAATATTGTCCATAAGCACTTCCTGCAATATCATTTCAAATATAAAAATCATCAGGTCATTGATTTTGGTCTATACTAAAAGTTAATCCACTTCATCAAACAAGAAAAGAATACCCTCTTGTATACTCAATAATTCAAGTATTAGCATCAGGTACTGTTGTCGGTGTAGTTTCTAATCATGTTCAATTAAAAACCTCTAAATCTTGCTTATTACTTACTATAATAGCAAAATCTTTGTATACTAAAATATCAACTCTTTGATTATATGGTAAAGTTGCTCTTTCAGTTTGAACTCATGAATCTTTATTTACTTCATAAATCTTACTATTTGCTACTTGGTATAATTTACCTTGCATTATAAAACCTCATTTATTATTAGTTCATAATGTACTTGAAGTTAATTCCTCAAAACCTCTTCTAGCTCATAAACCTCAATCGTATATTCTCACATTATTTGCCACAGTTAAATATTCTGTAGGTATTTTATTGATTGATTTACTAGCTACAAGCAGTTTTTGTCAGAATTTATCTATAGGAATTGTATTTGGCATTTTTTATTATCTTACTGATTTAAAACCATAACTTTTAGCTCTTAAACTTTGTTTTATAATATTTATTTCATTAGTGTAATACTGATAAAAGCTTTGTAGTGTTGTAAATCATATCATTAATTGTTGTTCACTATTTGGGATTCATTTACCATATCATAACTTTCAACTTAATATATTTGCTACTACACTTAATCAATACATATCAGGAATAGGAAAAGTTGTTGCATCATCTGTAATATTTGTATGTTTTTTAATATATTCTATTTCTACAACTTCTGTATCATCTAATCAAACTACTTTTATATAAGTATTAGTTCATTCTTTAAGTATTTGGTAATATTTATCAAAACTTGTTGTATTATCCAATTCTAACTCTACTTTTGTATTATCTGTACTCTTTACTATAAATTCAACTTTAGTAGGCTTATCCATTGCTTCAGGCATTAAATATAATGGTAAAACTCTATCTGCTGCTAAATGATTTATTGTTTGTCATGAAATTCACTCTATTTGTGTATCTGTTTTTGAAGTATATGTAATAATATCTCAACCAATTAATACTACTCAAGCATCTAATAATCATACTGTAGACATTTCAGCTACTGTATCTCACATAGTTAATGCAGCTGTTAATATTGTAGATTCAATATATCTAAATCTTGTGAATCAATCTATAAAATTTAATGCTCCTGCTCTATATATTTTTTGTGTTAATGGATTTTGAACTCTACCTCTGTAAATATCAGAAACTAAACTATTCATTTCAGCATCTAAAATACTATTACTAAAAACAGTTGAACTTGAAGTTTGTCATAAATTTACCCATATTTGCTCTTTTACATCTCCCCATATTAAATCTGTTTGTGGATTAACTGGAGCTGTTGAATCTTCATAATCTACATATAAACTAACAGTTGGAGCATCTGTTAATGTGATTTGATTTCATAAAACAGTGAAAGAAACATATATTGCACCATCCATAAAAATATCATCAATATAATCAGGTGTATTTAATAATGTGAAAACCTTATTTACTCAATCTATAGTTCAAGTTGGTATTTCTTTGCTAATAAAACTCATATTTTTATAATTAATAAGTATTTAATATTAGTATATACTTTTTAATAAAAAAAACAAACATAAAATTTATGCTTGTTTAATCTTTTCTCTTAATGTTTCAGCTTTTGACATTGGATGAGCTTTTTTTCAAAATACTTCTAAATGTTTTGCTCTTAATTCTTCTAATTCTGATTCTTCATCTGATTCTGTAAAGTTATCAGGGTTAATTTCTTCTTTAATAGGTGTTTCAACAGGAGTTTGTGTTTTAAAACAAGTATTTCTGTATTTATTAGCCTTTTCTATAGATTGCTTAGCAAGTGTAGTAAAAGTTTCGAAACTAAATTTATCATTCATAATAGTTTAATTATTTGTTAATATGTTTATTGTAATGTTTTTTGAGGATTAATCAAATATTCTTCTCTTAACTTTTTTAGAAAAAATATCTGACCACTTCAATTTATATAAGTTGTATTAGTTAATATATCTCATTTTACTGATTTTACAACTCTTTCTGATACAGAAAAATACTTTAAGCTATGTTGAAAAGGTTCGTTATTCTTCATTAAATAGCCATTTTTTCTAAACCATTTATATAATTTATTCTGTCATATATTAATTCACTCATCTCATAATAATTTACAAAACTCTCTAACTAGTATTGATTCACTTGTTTGTGCAATAGTATTTGCAAAACTTACTAAAGGTCTATCTTCTTCTATTTTTTCTTCTAATATTAGATTCTTTTCTTTTTCTTTTATTATTTCTGTTTCTAAAAACTTAATTGATTCTAAAACTAAAGACATTCATGTTTTAGGTTTTTCTAATTCTAACCATCTATCAATAATTGATTCTCTTAATTTTGCATTATATCAACTCACTAAAGTTAGAGTTAGTTTTTTAGGAAGTTTATATCTCTTCATTTCTCCAGTTTGGCTTTGTTCTGCGAAGTAATATTTTACTTGGCTTTCTGCTCCCATTTCTAAATCATTAAACATCTTTTCAATATCCTTTAAAACATTACTATGTTCTTTTCAAGTAAGTATAGATATTTCTAAACTTGTCATTGTTAAGTTTTCAGTTGCTCCAACTAGTAAATCTGTCATAATTATCTTAATTAAAAAAACAATAACCGACCAGAGTTATTGTTTAAATATAAAGCATAAATACTTTTTCTGGTCGTTAAAAATATTTATACATGTATTATAATAATTTAAATTTTAAAGTCAAAAAAAAGACTATGGGAAAATTATGGGAACAAAAAAAAGACTAGAAATTAATCTAATCTTTAATTTTGAATAACTATTAGGCTATTCATGTACCACCTGTAACACAAAATTCAGCATCATAGGCACCCACTCAGATTATAGCTCTTATAGAAGTGCTCATAACATCAGTTTCATCATTCTCAAAAGTTTTTACTCTCGCAGAATAAAGTGAAGCTGATCTAAATGCCTTCATATCTCTTACAGCTTTAGGATTAGTTACAAAGAACATAGAATCAGTACCAATAGTATTTCCATCAGTATCTGTATCTCCTAGTAAATCTAATACTACAACTTCAACAAGATTGTTTTTGAAAGAAAAAGTATTCTTTTTAGCAGAGTTATTACCTGTTCCAGCTTTATCTGAACCTTCGTTGATAACTTCTAACCAAAATGTTTCTTTAACTCTTGAACAGTATAATTTATAAGCTTCGCCTTTAGGTTGTCTTATTTTTTTACCATTATCAAATTTCATTGTTTTTAATGCGTCTAATGCAACTTGTAATTGAGCTTGTCCAGTAGCAACATCAGTATAAGCAGCACCTGATACAACATTTGTAAATGTAGAACCATCTTTTAGTTCATGAGAAGCATTAAATAATGATAATCAATCTCTAGCAGAAGCAGCACCAGGACCTTCAGCAGCAGTAACAGAAAAACCTAAAGTTAAGTTTTTAACCATTTCTTCAGCAAAAGTTATATCATAACCTTGTACTAAATCTCTAGCTTGGTCAGATATTTGAACTAATTCAGCTTGTACTCCTTCAGGAGCGCCTTTTAAGTTTTGTGCTTTTTTAGCCCATTGAGTCATTAAGTAAGACATATCAAATTTTTCTCAGATTTCTCTTTGAGACAAACCTTTTTTAGGTCCAAAGTTAAATTCTCTATTTGTTTTGATTCCTGTTTCAGTAATTCCTTTAAGACCACCATTTGGAGTTCTTGAACTAAATTTTTGATCAGGATTTAATAAAGTTGTATCAGTATAATCTAATAAAGCTTTATATTGTTTATGGTCTTCTAACAATTCATTTTGTTTAATTGTTTCTGATACATAAGCATCTAGGATTTCTCCTCATTTACCCTCATATAGGATACCATTGTCTAATGTGATTAAATCTACAGCCATTTTTCTATAATTAATTATTAAAGTATTTTATGCAATTAAGCATTAACTATTTTAAATACACTTGAAGTAGCAGATACAAATTCAATTAATTGTAATTGACCAGTAGTTGCACTTTCAGTTGTTCCATCTACAGTTGAAGCAGTTGCTAAATCATAGAAATTACCTTCATCAGCAGCAGTAATTGTACCACCAGTAATAGTAACAGTATATAATCTATTTGATTCAGCAGGAGTGAAATTAACAGGAGCTAAAGCAACTGTTTCATTGTCAGCAGCATAAGTAGCAATAGTGTCATTTACTCATGAGATTATTCCTCCAACAGCTGATAAACTAACTACACCAGCAGCTAATGTAACAAAATTGTACTCAATTAAAGCCATACTATTATCTCCAACACCACTTCTTTGTTTACCTTCATAGGTATTATTTTCATATAATTTTATAGACATTTTTGATTCTATTAAATATTAAAGTTTGTGTAACTTCATAAAGTCAGAAATATCTTTCTTTAATGAAGCGTTTTTTGTTTCTTTATTTGAATTACCTCATTTACCTTCACTTTTAGTCATAGCTTTTCAAACAATTTCTCATTTCTGAAGTTTCTTTAATTGTTCTTCATTTCATGATATATCTCTATATGCTGCTTCTAAATGTTTTGATATAGTATCAGGGTTAAAGCTTTTTAGTCCTTGTCTATCAGTAAATTCAGCTTCAAATTTTTCTAATTCTTCTCATTTAATATCTAAATCTTTAATAAACTTAGATTTTGTATTAGTGATTAAATCAGAACTAACTTTTTTTGCTAGTTTTTTTTCAACTAGAGCATCTATTACTTTTGGATCACTATAATCAACCTTATATTCAATACTTTCTTTAAAAGCATTTATATCTTGTCAATCATAATATGTATCTAAAATAATTTGTGCTGCTTCTTCATTTTCAGAATATAGTTCAACTAATTCTTCAGGATTTTCAGATATATTACTTAAATTACTCATAGCTAATTTATAAGCCTTTTGTCATTTAACTAACTTTTGTACTCATTTTTCAGAATTACTCTGCATATCCTTTTTAATAGCTTCTACCTCCTCTAATGTGAAAGTCTTTGTTTCAGTAGTTTCAACTTTAGCATCTGCTTTAGTTTCTTCTTCTGATTTTTCTTGGTTTAGATTTTTATCATCCTCCAATTCTTCAATTTTCTTATCCTCCATGTAAATATGGTTTAGATTATAAAATATAAAAATTTAGCTGTAGCCTTTTTTATATTAAGACATAGTCTTACTTGAACCAACCATCTCTGATTGATTCTAAAAAACTATTTCTTACCTCATACTATTCATTTTTGCTCTCATGTAAACTTATTTGTGAATTTATCTTTAGTTACATACTTACTTATCATAGTAATTAACATATTATTTCTTGTTAATGCACCTGATAAATATTGTATAACATCATTAGCATTATCTTTATTTAATGTCTTAGCTATGTTCTTTGTAAACTCATAACTATCTAACTCTAAATACTTAACAATCACTCATAGAGTAAATTTATCAGCTAATTTTAATGCACTTTCAAGTTCTTTAATATTTCTTGTTGGTTGATTCAAATTAATCTCTTTTGATTTTTCTAGTTTATCTTTAACTATATTATAACTGTGGTCAAGCTCATCACATTCTCTCTTGGATTCATTCAGTTGGATTTCAAGCGACTGGTGGTAAATCTCAAGGGTTTCATTCCTCTGTTTGTATTTCTTTGTTTCCTCCCATAGCTCATCATAAAGCTTTCATTTCTTGATTAGGTCAAGGATTTTCATTTGTTGGTGTGTTAATTTTTAAAGCTTCTTGTAAAACTTTTAGTTTCTCCATATTTCTTCTAGCTATCTCATCTTTTTCTGTATTTGCTTTTAATCAGTTTATATCATATCCATAAGTATCACTCATCCATCAGATTAATTCATCAAATCTAACAAATTCACTTAACTTCTTCATCATTTCTCATGTTTGGTCTAAAGATGCAACATTTCACATTGTCATGATATTGTTAATAAATTCAGTTATTTTAGCTCTTTCTATAATATCTAAACTAACATTTGTTGAACTTGTAACAATTTTAACTCCTATTCATTGAATAACATCAGGTTTTAATTCAAAATATCAGTATTTACCTATTGCTTCTACTACTATTTTCTTACCTCATTCTTTTTTAATCTCGTATCAATCCATTTTTATCAAAGGGAAAGTAGCTTTTAATAACTTTCAATCCTTTCAATAAATCTTTTCTGATAATAATGCAGGTGCAAATTGTTTTATTCTAGCCAACATCATTGTTAATGCAGAATCTAATCAAATATTGTAGTTTTCATCTACTGAACTTTGTCTAACTATTTTATTTGCTTCCATTATCTCTACAATACCTACCTTATCACTTTGTGCTTGGAAAGGAGCTCTTAGATTATCTCATGTGTCTTGAACTACTAAATCATCAATTAAATTTAATACAGTTGTAAAATATCATAAATTAGGACTTGTATTAACTTGTTGTACATTTTCAGCACCTCATGTTGTTCTCCATAAATTAACTTTTCTACCTCATACATCCCAATCTTGACCTATTTCATCATCTCCTCATACTAATAGATTAATTCAACTACTCATTGCTGATCCAGTTAGTATATCTTGTAATACTTCTGATTTATAAGCTTTCAGGTATCAAACTCTTCTTGGTACTCAATTACCCCGAATACAAGCATTGTTTGTATAATGTTGAACCATTTCTACTGGTAATTTACCATCATTATATAAATAGATTCAGTTTAATATTACAGTTTCTTCATTTGCTACAACTAAATACTTTTTAGTTATTCTATGATAATAATGCATAACAACTACATATCTTTCATCTTGTGGTGTATCATTTAAGTTTTTAGGCTCTGTGTCAGTTCACTCAGTAACCATTGAAGTATTATATTGCTTAGCTCAATATCTAGTTTCAAACTCCATCCATGATAATCTTTCTTTAATTATACAATCATCAGCTTTTTGTACATCATTTTCTCCATAAACTCAATCATCTATATAAAAATCTTTAGGATGAATATTTTGTGGGAAAAAGAAATAAGTTTCATTCTCTGATTTATTAAAGTTTTTAGGGTTTTGTAAATCTGCTTCATCATTTATTACAGCATCTTCTTTAATTTCGTATCTATAATCTTTATAAGCTCTATGTCATGTAAACCGAACACCAGTTCAATATACAGCTTTGTTTTGTCTAAATTGTTTATTCTCTTTCCAAAAATTATCTTTACCATTTCAATCTAAAAAGAAAGACATTGCAAACTTAGTTGGTTGTAATGCTTCTACATCAGCTTGACCATCTGGTTCAATAGCAAAATCTACTTTTCCATTAGTTCTACCCATATAAATCTCTATTAGATTCTCTTCTAAGGGTACATTAACATTAAGTTCTCATTGGTTATCATAATAACTTATTGCAGTAGTTTGTTTCTCATATTTATCAAACTCTTTAGTGATTGTACTTTTCTTACTTCTCATGAAGTTTAATCTATCTTGAAAATAGTCTAACCATTTAGCTTCAGACCAATCTTTACTATTTACTATATCATTAGTAGGTGTTTGCATATATTTTTAATTACAAAGTATATAATTAAATATAATCCTTTTTAATCTTTAATCAAATTATATTGTAATTCTTTGATTCTCTCAGGTCATTTTGTTAGTAAATGTTCTTTTTTGAGGTTTTCTAATTATTAAAGATTTATAATCTACTGCTAAGTATCTAAATGAATCAGCCCCATTTGAATTTATATCATGTTTTGGCTTATTTCTAAACATTCAATTCTTTTCATCAAATTCTCTTCTATATCATGCTAATCTACTTAATCCAGTATAACATTTAGTTTCATCAAAATAACAATTAATAAATATTTCTCTTACTGCATTAATTCAATCCGATATTAATCCTTTTTTTACTACATTAATCTTACCATTTAATTCTTTTTTAGCAATAGATAATCTTGTTTTTCATGTTGTATATTCTGTTACTTCTACATCAAAAGGGAAATTGTGTGTATCATAGTTATTATATCTAGGATTTACAATAGTTTGTGCTATTTCTGTTAATCAATAACCACTTCATTCCCAGTAATCTATAATTCTAATTTCTTTAGCATATTTCTGATAAAACCAAATAGCTGTTTCATCTCATCATCAAGCACCTCATAAATCCCAACTTGTATAAACTGCTAATTTTGGATCATAAAATACTTTTCAGACTCTTCATTGTGTTCTAGCTAGTGATAATTCTTTTTCATAATAAGCACCTTTTATAGCTAAATCAAAAGCTTCTTTAGGATAACTTGGATATTCTCTTTGCATATCATCCTTTTGTTCTTCTAATTTCTTTTGATACCATCTCTTTTGTCAATCTGTAAATGATAAGTTTGGATATTTCCTATTAATCCAGCTATCATCTAATATTTTCTGAAAGTATACATGAATATCATTTCTAATAATATCTTCTGAATCTAGTGTATATGTTTTATCTAGCCACCAAGCATAAAAATGAAATTTATAATCCATGTTTGTTAATTCTTTTTCTTGTTCTTCTAATTCCATTGCCCTCATTGTCATATCAAAGAAATTTCAACTATTTCATTCTGCTGTACTTTCAATATCTGCCCTACTATTAGGAGCAATAGTGTTTAATGCACCTGTTTGTATTTCTCTTGCTTTTTCAGGATATTTGTTACAAATTTTACCATACTCTGAAATATGAATATGTTGTAGTGTTCATCATCTAAATGAAGTATCAACTGAAACAGAGCAAGTGTTATTCTCAAACATTAACTCTCATTTCCTATCTGTTTTAAGTTTGTAGTTACTTTTTAGCCATTCAGGTACATTATCATAAACAAACTTTATCTTGTCCTTAAAAATCATTATACTTGAATCTTTATTATCTGCAATTATACCTCCAGTGTAATAAGAGCTAAATAATACATCATCCAGCATATCTATATCTATAAGCGTACTGAATCATAATTGCCTTGCTTTAAGAATTATATTTTTTGTATGCCTATTCTCATAATAATGAGCTTGTGCCTCATTTGGAATAAATGACACCTTTTCTCAATTTTTATTCTTGATAAAATATAGTTTTCATGAGAATATTCTCCATTGTTTATCTGATAATTTTTTTAATAATTGTTCTCTTTCTGTCATTAGTATATTTTATTATTAATAGTATCAAACTTATCAAATAATTCTTTATCTATTTGTTTAGTTTGATGTGCATAATATGGATTAAGATAATATTTACTCACACTATCACTAACTAATTTGAACTTTCAAACTATTCAATTCTTTATAAATAAAGGTCTTAATTTTTTTACAGTTCATTCAGGTAATTCTAATATATCAAAATTAACCTCATTATCTTTTCTCATAGTATGAATTAATTTTATTACATAATACATTTTAGCTGTTCATATCTTTTCCGCTAAACTATCTATATTATATTCTATATTCATTTTTACAAACTTATATTTTAAATGTAAATATTCTTTACTTTTTTTGGTTTTTAAATAATATGTCATCATTAAGGATTTAGTATTGTAGTTATTACTAATATAATCCTTGTGTCAGTAAAAGCAAATAAAAGTTCCGAATAATATACTTTTTAGTATACTATATATGGAACTTTTATTTTTTTATTGGCTTTATACTTAACTTGAAAGTTAATCCCTCTTATATCTTATATTAGATTTATAACTTGTTATCCTTCATTCATTGTATTTCTTGTAGTACATCTCAAAGTATATTATGATTTTCTGTAGATTCTCACTCCATTAATCTGTTTTGTTTAAAAGCTGATTCTCTTAATGCTGTTAATTGAGCAATAGTAATTTTTTCGTCTTTATTACAAATTAATTCTGAAATCATTATATCAGCCATTGATTGTAAATCATTGTTTCTATCTATCAAATTCGCCACTAAAACACTCTTTTCGCCAATTTTCGCCAAGTTTTCCTTTATAATTCTACTTACTGTTCTTTCTGACATTCATAATTTTATTGCAATATCTGAAGCACTAGAATTATTATTTATTTTTTCTTCTATTACTTTTGCTTCTTTTTCATAGGAAGTTTTTTTTCATCTTTTACTTTCAATCATCCTAATAATTTAAAAAGTAAAATATAATTGCTGCTATTACTACTGCTAATAGTAAAGGGTGTATCATAAACAGAATAACTGCTGATCATATAATCACAGTTGCTGCTAGTATTAAGTTTATTATAAACATATTATATATAGTTATTAAATTAAATCAAGTTATAAGTTCAACTATCATATAGTAGCTAAACCTATAACTAAATAGGCTCTTAAATAATAAGTTACTGAAAATAACAATTATTAATAAGATATACTTTTTTTACTTGCGAAGGTAAGAGTAATCTAAAACCTATTTATTGGGGGAATTCCCATTTATATCATCAAGCTGTTTTCCTTTTTCAATTACAGCACTTTGATATTAATCAATTACATATTCATAATTCCCTACTTATATCAGACAAACTATCCCATAATTTTATTATATTTCAATGTAAAGATAATTGTATCACTTTTTTTGAATTATGGTTTAATATTCATTGTAAACCTTTATATCACTTAATCTTTCTTCTTTTATTCATCATATCATCCATATTATCCTGATGAGTACCTAAAAATAAATTGTTTAGATAATTATTACTAGGATTGTCATCTCTATGACAAACTAACATTTTACTATCATCTATATTTAGTCAAAGAAATGCTTGGGCGACTAATCTATGAATAGAAAACATTTTTTTATTATTCTTCTTTGATAACCTAACTACTTTATATTTTACAACAGTTCCTGGTTTTAATATAATATTCTTTCTCAAACTTTTTACCATCCCTTTTATACTTACTGCATATAATCATTCATATCCAATAATATCTTTCCATTCCTCCATAAATTTACAAATTAAAAACTCTTACAAACAGGCTTAACTCGCTAAAGACAACCTGCTCGTAAGAGCCTATAATAAGGGCGAGTTAATTTAATGTCTTTAGCTAAGAATACTATATCCATTTTAATATAAAAAGCAATCTTATCTTTGTCTTATCTCTGACTATAATTTATTTATATAATCTATTAATATGCTATAATATAATATATTAGATATTACTACTCCTGCTAGTAGTAATAGATTTAGCAGTAGCCATGTTAAGGCTTTTTGTAGTTTAGTCATTTTCTATTAAGTTAGGGTTTTCATATATGTTTCAAACTACATATACTCAGGAAATATCTTTCCCCGTTTTACTATCTGTGCAATTTCAATCTTCTAATGCTTCGTGTAAAGGTGTTATAAGTCAAGGAGTATATACTATAAAGCCTGAAAATTCCTCATCATATTCAACCTTAGAATAATTATCTATTCAAGCAATATTATTTCAGTCCCATACTATATCCCCCTCATATATTTCTTTTCAGTTCTTATCTTTTAATCATATGTATTGCATAACTACATTAGAGGCTCTTCAGTCCTCAAAAGCTCTATAGTCTTCATATCATTTTCAATCACTTACTACAACATTATCGTAATTCATTATCATTCAGTTGTAAGTTCTAAACTTTAAATTATTCATAATTATATTTTTTTAAAATAATCTTCTTCACTCATTTCTTCTATGTGTTGTATAGTAATGTTGTTACACACTCATTTACAGCTACATTTTCTAGGTGTTTTACTGTTAGGACATTGGTTAGGTTTCATAATTAAGTGTTATAAGCTATTTCTTTACTATCAAAATCATATAATTCTAAATAATGCAACATAGTAACTTCTCATATTTCTTGAACTAATATACTTCTTTGTTCAATAGTCAATTCTTTTCATTCAAACTTATCCCATAAATTTCTCATAAGTACAGACTGCCAAGTCATTCATAGAGCAGTTTTACAATAATTACTTAAATGTCTAGTAGGTCATTCTGTTGCTTCTATTTCTTGTATCTTAACTAGAGTATTAAACATATTCTCTATTTGGTTTTCTAGTTTTTGTGTCAAAATTTCTAATTGAGTTTCCATATTTATTTAGTTAGGATATATTCTTATCCGACCTTGTTTTTGTTTTTCTTTATATATTAATTCTCTTTTCAAAACTTCTTCATTATATTTTTGTTTATATTTTTTACTTTCTTTTTCTTCTTGAAATAAGAATATTCAGTAAATAATAATACATATTATAAATATTATTAACATAAGTTATTTAGTTAGTATATATTTCAGTTGGAAAGGTTTTATGTTTTATTCAATCCCATTTAATATCAGTTTGTTTTATTTCGTCTAATCAGAATATATGAAAACTAATTATTGTGTTTTTATATTTGAAATACATAATTCAATCTCTTTGTCAGTATTCTATATTTAAGTCATATTCATTTATATTATTTATAGCTTTTCTAATAAATTTATTTTTAAGTTTATAATTATCTTCTTTTTTAAATCTACTTATTCTAGCATAATCTGTTTTAGTACCAAAGTTTATTTTTGAATTTTCTATTGCTCTATCTCTTAAAGAATGGGCTTCTCTGTTAGCATTAAATGCTTGTTCAATAGCTCTTATTGCAGTATAATAATTTGGTTTCATAATTATTTCTTTAGTAAGTTAATAATCTCATTGTAGCAGTTTTTAATTACCTCTACTTGTTTAGCTAAACTGTAATGGATATTAGTTTCTTTAAGTTGCTGAATTACACTGTCTGCTTTCTCATTTGCTAGTTTTAGTTTCTTGTTCATTAATTAATAGATTAGGTGTTTTTAAATACAAAGTTCCTGCAAAATTATCTAGTGCTATTTTACATAATAAATAAATCTCTTTATAGTGTGTTCATTTATTCATTTCTTCTACAATCACTCCTTTTAACATATTTTCTGCAACTGTTAAGTGAAATAACTCCATTTTATCTAAAGTATCTCTAGTTTTAGGTTTATTATGTTGTAATAATTTTAAAGCCTTGTATTCAGCCTTAGTTAAATTAGCATAATAAAATTTAACTCAACTACTTGCTCCTTGTTTTTTTGCATATTCAATAAAGTCTTTAATTGTATCTGTTGCTTGTAATCTAATTTGTTTTCATAATTCTCTAGTAGTTATCCACTCACTATTTTGTTGTTGTAACAATATCTTCTCCATTTGATTAAAAGCCTTAATAAACTGTAATTTTTTATTGTGTGCTTTTTTATTTTGAATATTCATAACAATAAACATATATCAATCTCTATTTATTGAATAATTATCAAATGTTCTTTTATATGAATTTTCAAATGTAGATTTTCTAAACATTGCTTCAAAATCTATGGTGGAAATTTCCACCCTAAAATTATGTATTTTTCTTAATAATTCTTTATGTGCAATTCCAAATTCTTCTCAAATTCTATTACTTGTAGTTCTTGCTTCTCATTTTATTAGATTTACCAACTCTTTTACCATAATATTAGTATTAACAATTAATACTAATATTATATTCTTTTATTATAATAAATCAAATTTTAATTTTTCATTACATTTTTCTTTTATCAAATATTCATAATTCAGCAAGGCTTATATTTGGCATATCTTTTTCAAAACCGCAGTATACAAGTGTAAGTTTTCAAACTTTCCCCTTAGCTTCTTCTATAATCTCATTGAATTGTCTATTGGTATGAACTGTTCTTAATTTCTTTAAGTCTTGTTCTGATAAGTCTAAGCTATCTATATAATCAAAGTCTAATCTTTTCATAGTTATTTAATTTAAAGTAAATGTTCTCAAAGCCATAAACTATTTTCTTCTTCTATTCTTTTATCAACTAATAATTTATCTACTAATTCTCTAAAAGTATCTATTGTTTCTTGTGCAAAATCACAATGCTGATTATCTTTTAATAAGTATATCAGAGTATTACTCATATCAGTTGCTTCTGATATGAGCCTGTTGGTTTCAGTTATTTCTTTCATAATTTAATAATTATCATTTAAAACTTGTTCTATATCTGTTTTTGCTTCATTTTGTACTTGTTCAAGAATTTTAGTTCTTAACCATAATTCTTTTGAAAGTCATTTCATACTTTGGTATTTCTCCCATTCTGCTTGAGTTAAACCAACCTCAACTTTTTTACTTAATCTTGATATTTCTCCAAAGTCTTTGTGGTAATCAGAAGTTAATCAAGTTTGTCAATCAGCTTCTAATACTCAATTTAAAACATAATCAATAGGTTGTTTATTTCTCATTTGTTAGTAGTTGTAAATAAGATTCTACTTTTTCAGGACTTATCAATAAATTACCCTTTTTAAATTGAGATAAATTAGTAGGATGTATATTTAATATCTCTGCTATCTCTTTATTTGTGATTCATTCTTTTATTGCATCAATAATTATATCTAATAAATATTGTTTCCTTTTTTTATCAAATGCTAATTGTTTAGCTTTCTTTGCTTTCAGTTCTTCTATCATGTTTATATTTTTTTCTTAAATTAGATATTTTACTTAAATTATTTCTATTCGCTTGTCTAACCCTTTCTAATTTCCTCTCTATTTTTTTATATTGTGATCCTGATTCTATTGTAAATATTAAATCATTTATTGTTTGTTTTCCTATATATATTATACTTATTAATACTAATATTACAATAATTAATGTTCCTATTATAATCTCCATGTTACTTTTATTATTAATTAAAACTATTATATAAACTTCTAGCTTCTGCACTTGTATATCTCATTCTTAAAGTATTCTCTTCACAAAATATAATTATTCAATTTATTAAATCAGCAGCTTCTTTTGTTGTTAGTTTTGAAGTTTGAGTTTTATTATTAACTAATTCTCAATACACTTCTTTTTTTCAGAATACTCTTGATAAAATATATTGTTTAATTGTTTCAGAAGAGAAAGGACTTTGTTTCTCTATATCACTGAATAGTCAGTAAAAGAAATTGTTTTGTCCTAATGTTCTTCAAGATTTAGATTCTTTCTTATAACATATATATATTTGTTCTTCCTTTCCTTTAAATACATATTCTGTTATTTGATTTTTGTTTCATATCATTATATTGTAAAAATTATAGATAATACTGTACTTATATGTGCTAATAATATCATCATTGCTCATTTTAAATCTTTTGCGTAGGTAACAAATACTCCTCAAGTAATTAAACACAATATAAAATATAAAATTTTTACTATTAATGGTTCCATATTCTTTTAGTTAGTTATAAATTATTTAAGCGTAGTTATAAATGGTATATAATTACTATATAACCAAAATATATCTTTTAAATGTTTATTATCTTTGTTTAAATTTCTTTCTATATTATTATTTATTAAATTCATTTTATATCATATTATAGATAATATATCTAAAAAATTATAACCATCTATTAATTTTGTTTTTAAACAACTAATATCATTATGTATAATAATATCTATTTTTGTTTTATCTTTAAAATTTAGTATAAAAATCCCATATTCAGCATAAGTACTCTCTGTTAGTGTAAAATCAAATTTATCTTTAAGTTTACTAATATGTCCTAAAATATCTAAATCGCACATTATATCCAAGTCATCTGTATCTCTAAAATTAGCTATTTGTTTTTTTATAGCAGTACTTCATCAAATAATAAATTTATCTTTTGGTATATTTAATAAAAACCTTTTGTTTAACATAGTTTATTTCTTAGGAGGTAATTCTACATATTTTTCATGAGCTTTTAATTTAACTATTTGTTCATCACTTATAATTTTCTTTTCTCAATTTAAATATATACTTTTTCAATAAATCTTTCATTCCCATAAATCAATATCTTTTACAGTCATTGTATAAATATTCGTAGAAGTAGTTGTTTCTTTTTTATCATCTCTACAAAAACTTGCATCTGTATCTTCTACTTCAAGATCAAGTAAACTTAATAGATTATATCTTCTGTAATAAGTTATTTCACTTCATTTGTCTTGTGCTTTAGTTCATTCAGTTAAAGAAATTCAACTTCTTACTCAACTTTCTGACTCTATATCTCTAATTTCTGTTATTACCATATTTTCTTCTATATAATGGACTACTAATAACCCTTGTTTTTCTAATTCTATATTTAGTTTTTCTTGTATTTGACTAAGAGTCGCATATTGATAATTATGAGCCTTAGTATCTCTTTGAAGTTTTATTCAAGCCTTTTTAACTTCAAATAATTTTTTATATATATTACTTTCCATAATCTTATTTTAATTAATTAAATTAACTCTAATGCTTTTTTATAACTCCAACCATATTTATTAATCCTAGTATGAATTGTATTATATTTTAAATTTAACTCTCTGCACCATTGAGTTAAATTTTGTGTTTTACCATTTACTGTAATATTTAGATTATTTCTTTTATTGTTAGCTTGTTCTTTATGTGTAGCCCAGCAACAATTATAGCTACAATAATTTCAATTATTATCAATTCTCTCTATTGTTAATCATTCTTGATAGCTATATCACATATCCCTATAAAACTCTTCAAAATTACTCCATTCACACTTAATTCATCTTCATCCATAATTTTTATATCAAATATTTTTATTGTTTTCACATCTATTAATTATTCATTTAAAAATTTTATGTATTCTTAATCAACTCATTCAATGTGTTTTTATATTTTTTCAAATTAAACATCAACAAGATTTTTTAAATTTGTATAATATATCATTCATTTTAATTTCTATAATTTTTCAACAACTACATTTACATTGAACAAATCTAGTATTTTCCTTTTTTTCTAATTCTTTCAATATAGTTAAAGAATAATATTTTCATCATATAAATAATGGTAATTTATTTAACATATTAATTTAATTATAACAAAAAAGAGTATTCAAGGATATACATAAATGTAATTGTGATCAAACAATTCCTTAAAAACTCTTTTTTGCCTATGTATATTACTGTTTGATCTTAATTAGTATATTCAGATTATTTTAAAAAGCAAATTCTTCTCACCATAATTGTTCTTTTTCTATCATTGCTTGTGTTATATGCTTTTTCTCTACAAAAGCTGTTAAATGATTAATAAAGGTGTATTTTTTAGCACTTCTAATTCTTTCTAAACTCTTAATCATTGCTTCCTCTCTTTTTTTTAATCTTTTTTCCTTTTCTTTCTTTTCTATAATTCTCTCTTGTTCAGGTGTTTTCATATTCCTGATAGCTTGATCCATATACTTAATCTGTTTTAATTCTTCCTCTCAAATTGTTATATTGTGCATATTATTTAAGGTAAAATCTAAAATCCTCTTTACTGTAGCTTAATATAAATCATGCTTCTAACCAAGGCTTTAACCACATATCAGCATCTAACATAATTAAATCTATTGTATCTACTGCAACTTCATAATATTCTAAATCTCAAATATGAATATTTTCTTTAGTTGTATATTCCACTGAATTAAACTCCTCTTCTAGGTTTTCCATATCATCCTTAGATAATACAGTTTCAAAGTAAATCTTCATAAAATTAAACTTAAAAATTAAACTTTTTTTGTTTAACAAGTCAGCTATGTTGAATTAAATCTGTTTAGTTGTTGTTAAGACACGAGTATTATACTTATTATCATTTTAATTGCAAGTTTATTTATAACTTTCTTTTTAATTAATATACTTTATAGCTTAACTAAACCATTTAATAAACTTATTTAAAAGTGTTTCTTCTTCATCTAAACACCAAACTCAGATTATATTTCTTCAAGCCTTGCTTCTGAAAATTCACTTTGTGTATCATTTCTTAAATCCATTTCTAACAAAAGCTTCAAAGCCATTACCAAATACAAAGCCAGTGTCCAAACGAACTATTATTTTTTTATTATCTACTTTGTGTTTTGTAGTCATAATCTTTTTTTAATTATATTAATATATTCTTTTTCCTTTTCTATAAGGATATATTTTCTATTTAATTTTTCACAAGCTAATCATAAACTACCACTTCATGCAAAACAATCTAATATAATATCTCATTCAACACTTAATCCTCATATAAATTTAGTCAATAATTCTTGTGGCAGTTCACATGGATGAGAATGTGATTTAGAAACATTTTTGACCTGATTAATATAAAACCAATCAACTTCTTTTGGTAATAATCACTCTGCGATTCTTTTTTTTATTCTTTTATCATCAGGATTTTTATATTCTCATTTTATGTTATTATTTTTTGGTTCTCATTTACTTAACCATACACACATTCTACTGGCTTTTCTAAGATATTTACCTCATAAATTAGTATTATATACCCGAGTAGCTATTTCTTTGCTTTCAACTGAATATCAACCATATAAAAACTCTGTAAATATTTCTGCTCATAATTCAGGATAAGTAATATAAATTAAACTTCCTCCATCTTTTAATTTATTTCAAATCTCATCTATTAATCATATTTGCCAATTAATATATTGTTTATGTTCTAAATTATCTTTATATCATTTATATTTATAATTTACATTATATGGGGGATCAATTATACATAAATCTATACTATTGTTTTCTAATTTAAGTATTTCTATGTCACAATCTCAATGTATTATATTTTTCATATCTATTTAGTTAATAATATAATTCTATGCTTCATTCATCACTCCGAATCTTTGTTGCATTCATTTTATAAATAGCACTGTCATTATATTTCTTTTGTCAGTAAAACAATGTATCAGTCACGGCTTTAAAAATATTATCTATATCAGGAGTTGCTCTATGTGCTTCAAATCTCATTAAATTCTTTTTCTTTTCACTCCAACTCTTTGGCATTTCTATATTAAAAATTAATTCATAATCTCAATCTATTAATCATTGCATCATTCATTCTTTATTAGTCATAAGTAATCTTAAATGATTCATTTTATTATGATATTCTTTAGCTCTTGGAGTAAATCTTCAGTTTTTACCAGTTGTTCTTACACACGGAAAGGGATTTATTTTAAATTTCATATTTTGTTTGTTAGCTTCATGTATTATATCGCTTGTTGAACTTTTCATAGTTTCGGTTTAAAATCTAAACTCTCTACTAATCTCATAACTTCATTTTTAGCTTCCTTATATATTTCTTTATATGGTAATTTTCTAGTCATCCCATCTATAATTACATCTTTACATCTATCATCTACTATTCATATAAATCATAAATCTCTAACGCTAGCTAAATCTCTAATAGGTTTTCATTCTTTACAATCAACTATTAACTGTAAATATTTATTAGTCATACCTGTATATGTAGAATATAATCTTTTTTCATTCTTTATATAATAACTTTCAGGATTTTCTATTTTTATATATTCAAATAAATCTTTTATTACATCTGTTTCAGCTTTTCTTAAAGTTTTTCATTGTTTTCTTGCTTCAATCCAACTATTATTACTTTGATTTTGGATTATCTCTTTCATTTGAAAGAATTGTTGTATAAAAAACCCTTGTACTTCAAATGCTTTATCAAAATCTTTCAAATGCATAACTAATCTTGTAAAAGCTGGTTCATTTATTAAAAATCATTTATATTTTATTTTTGTCTTTCCATGTTCTAATTCTGTTTTTATAAATTTTTCTTTAAATTTAGGGTGCTTATCTGAGAACCCTAAATTATCCAATTTAATTAATATTTTTTCTATAACTTTTAAAATTCTATGATGAGGTACTTCTAATTTATCTGCAACCATTTTACTTGTTGTAAAAATTTCTCATCTCTTAACTTGTACTAATTCATTTTCTAGCATATTTATTTATTTTATTATTAAATTACATATCTATTATAGTTATCTAAATTAATAATGCAAGTTATTTATACAGATTTTGCAAATAATTAATACATTCCTGTCTAATTCCTGTTCAACTTTTACATCAATGCACCAACAAATGATCCGAACCACAAATTGTCACTCATTCTTTAACTGTGTTTCTACTAGCTGTTCTATTAGCTTCAAGTCAAAACCTGACATGATGAAAGTGCAGGTTCTCTTGTTTTTTACAGATAATGCAACACATTCAATCTCTTTCAAAGATTTTTTCTTTAGTTGCATTACTAAATTTAGCTTTTATCATTCACATAATAAATATAAGGTTAATAAACTTGTTTAGGCATTATAACTTCTTTAAATTCTCAATTCTCTAAAACTATAACTGTTTCATGTTCTTTGTATTTAATTATTTTTCAAATTTCTCATTTTATTAAAGGCATTGTAGTTTAGTTTTATTAATTAAAGCTTCTTGTCTTAAAACTATCTCTTGGTTAGCAAACAAATTAATAGTTTCATTAGATGTAGTTTCTATTTGTAAGTTGTATAAATCTTTTAGCTTTAAACTTGTGTATGTTAATTGTTCCATAGTTTATTTGTTAAGTAATTCAAAATAGTTTTTATCTTCTCATATTATATGAAATAAATTTTGGGCTACTGCTACTTCCATTGTTGTATTCATTTGTATAATTGGATATTCAAATTCTAATCATGGTGCTATTTTTTTTCAAAAATCTAACATTGTATTCATTTTTATTTCTTTTAATAATTTATATTTCATAGTCTTTTTATTAAGTATTAATCTTTGTAGGTTTATAATCTTCTCTAAAATATTTTATCATGTATAGTTATTTTATAAAATTTTTAAAATAAACTTCTCATAAATGAAATTGTGATATTTTTCATTTATTATATAAATCTCTTGCTAAATCAAGTATCTTTTCTTTTTGTTGTTTATTATATAGTTTTTCTAATCTTTTAAAATTTAAGTACTGCTTTACTGCTTGTGTTCAAGTTATTCAATTTTTCATATTTTTATTATTATATATTAAGTTCATATTTATTTTGTCTTTCACTTTTAATATTTGTATATTTTAAAGTGTCTATATTAAAATTCAACTCAATTATTCAGGTTCAATTAGGTTTTTCTCTATTTTTACCAACTATTAATTCAGTGATTCAATCTTCTTCTAATAAATTTCTATAAAGCAATAATACTTTATTTGATACTTGTGAAATTGCTATTGTATCTTTAAAACTATTTAGATTAGGTCTTCATTCTAATTTTTTAAAATGTGCAATTAATATTATTGCAATATTATATTTTCTTGAAAGATTTTTTATATTATACATTGTTTCTTCAATTCTTAAATCTTGTCTTTCATTAGAACTTTCTACTTTAAATTCCTGTAAATGATCTAAAACAATTAATTTTACTCCTTTTTCTATTCATTTTTTAATTATTGTTTCTACATCAACAATTCACATTTGAGTATCTTTATTTCTTACTACATCATAAATTCATTTATTATCTTTTTTTAATCTTAATCTTGCTTCTTTTTTTTCTTCTATTATTAAATTATTTTTAATATCATTACTAAAAAAATCATTGTAGGGGTATCAATTTAATCAATTTTTTCTTCTATTAATATTTATATCATAATACAAGTCTTGTTTTTTTCTATCCTGCAACCTATCTTCAAGTGTAAATTTAAGCACTGTTTTTCATTGTTTAGATATGTTTTTTGCTATTTCGCTTGTAAAGGTACTCTTTCAAGTTCAAGTTGTACCTCAGACTAATATAAGCTGTCATGGTAAAATATATCAAATTTTATCATCTAAAGATTTATACCCCCAACTAATTACATCATCAGGATTAGTGTTTTTTAATTCTTCTATTCATTCATCTAAAGTTTCTCAATATTCTTTAATTTCAAATTCTTCCATTCTATCATAATCTACTTCTTTCTCATAATCCTTTAATAAATTTTTAGCATTGTCTAAATTTATTTCTTTCATAAAAGTTTTTTAAAAAATAAAAATGTTTCTTTATCATTCCAATTTTTATAGTTCCTAACTAATGTAAAATTATTATAACAGCTTTCAGTTGTTCCCCAGTTAAAGTATCTACTACCTCAATTACAAATTGTGTTTGTTTCTCTATTATAAAAATATCCTGTGAATGAATGTTTTTCATTTTTAAAGTTTTTTTCATTTTTATCAAGTGGAAATTGTGGTAATAATAATTGAGCTATTTGATATGCAGGCAATAGATTCAATTCTTCATAAAATTCATTTCACTTTTCTCAAAAATCTTTTATTTGTTTTTCTAATTCTTTTTGTCTTTGTTTTTTTTGTAATTCTAGGGTTTCTTGTTCTTTATTTGCAAAAGATTTAATTAAATTAAATAACCTACTCTCTTTTTCTCTACTAGCTAACACTTCTACCTTAGCTCAATTTTTTTGATTAACACTTCATGGTAACCTTAATATTCTTGCTAGGTTTTTACAAGCTTTATCACAATCCCATAACTTATCTCACATAAATCTATCCCATTGTCTATAAATTCTACTTACTCACATAGAATATTGTTCTTTAGTAAATGTTGTAGGTTTTCATTTATAAATAATATGTAATCAATTTCATGTAAATATTATTTCACTCCACTCTCAAAAATATTCATCTTCTTTTTCTAAATGTGCTACTAAATTTTTTCATTCAAAAATTATATCTTCATTACTAACCTCTCAATCAAAATTATTTCTTATATCTAAATCAAGGACAAATATATCTTTTAAAATAATATCCTCATCTTTTGCTCTTTCTCATTTACTATAATCTTTATCTTCTCTAACACCATGTAAATAATAAATATTAGATTCTTTATTTTTTTTTGCTTCTGCTTCTGTAATTACTTTTATTCAATTACTATCTATTTTAGTATATTCTGTGATTGTTTTCATAATTATAAATATTTAATAAATCAATTACTTTGTATTAAAAATGTTAAAGGCTCTAAATGTTTTGTTTTATCTTCAACTCATTCTTTCTTTTTATTATATCAAGTATATGCTAATACAAATTGTTCTTTTGTATATTCCTTTCTAATTTTTTTATAAGCTTCTAATAATTTTTTAGTTACTTGTCTTTTCTCTTTGTATAAATTATTCCGATGTTCTATAAATTTAGTAAGTTCTGTTTTTACATTTACTAAATCCCCCCCCTTGTATTTATTTTCTTTATTATTTTTATTAATATTATTAGTAGTTGTTATTTGATTGTTATTTGATTGTTGTTTGTTTGTTATTTGATTGTTATCTACTGTGTTATTAACTTGATATGTATTATAATTATTTACCTTTACAATGGTAAACTTATTGGTTGTTTTGATTGTTATCTCCCCTGTTACATTTAGCTTTTTTAGTGCTGTCCTTACTTGCATAACTGTGAACTTGTTATTTTTTCAAGAAAGCTCATTTGCTAATGTTTGATAGGAGGTTATAAACTCTCATCTCTTAATTAATATTCACTCCCATTTCTTATCACTCCAGTTAGCTTTTAGTAAACAATGTATAAAAACATTAAAAACATTTCAATTTTTATACCACTCCCATTCTAACATCTGTCTATGTAGTTGTATAAATCATTCCATAATAATTATTAAAGCAAATAAAAAGACACTAAAGTTCAAGGGTACTCCAACTTTAGTGTCTTTTCTTGTTCTAATTAATATGTGCTTAAAGGAGTACCAGTCCAAACACCTATTAATTAGAAGACAAGAGTATTATATCATAAAATGTATTTTTTGCAAAAGATTTTACGAAGGTCAAAACTATATATAAACTTTTCTATTTGTCAAATTAATAATTTTCATGTAATAATTCCATTCTCTTGAATTTAGTTTCAGCTACTACTTTTTTTAGTTTAGCTAGTTGTTGTTTCCTTTTCATACTCTTGTTGTTAGATAATATTATACTAGCTATACAAGTTTTATCTTAGAATGCAAGTATTTAGGCTTTAATTTCACATAATCTTCACACTATGCAACAAAAAAACACCAATTAAGGTGCTTTTATTTGTATACACATTTTTATTGTTTTGGTCAATTCATATAATAAAAATTAACTATTCTCAACCAGTCAGAAGTATTATCTCAACCTGTCCATCTATCAGCCATTGCATAAGTAGGAAATTCTCCATACCATTTTTGCCAGATCAGTTTAAATGCTTCATGGCTTTCTCCTCTATTATTAAATTTACACATATATAATTTAGGTACTCATGGACAAGGAGCTGTATTTCAATGCTTAATACCATGTCAGTTATTATGAGTAACACCATATCATTTACTATATCAAGAAGTTTCAGCCATACTTACAGCGTAACTTAATCTGTCTATATTAAATTCTAAAGGTTTTATTTCTTCTTTAGCTTCTCTATATGCTTTATCACTTGCTTCTATATTTTCAGGAGTAATGTTCACAGTATCTTCTGATAGTGAATTATATTCTTCATCAATCAATTCAATTAATAAATCTACATCAGCTTCAACAATTTCTTCTTTTTCTGCAATTCTTTCAAATTCAGTTTCTAAAGTTAGATTTTCTGCTGATATTGTTCTAATTCATAGTGAACCTATTAATATTAGTAATACTGTAGGAAGTAATATAGCTGTAAATCTCATTATTTTAGCCTCTGGTGTGTTTCTTTTTCTTTTCTCTATACTTTGTAACCTTTGAGTAGTTGTCTTTCTATTAGAAAGATTTATTGTACCTTTTTTTTTCATAACTCTATCAAAAGTTCTTTGATCTAATTCACTATTTGCATTTTCAACATTGACCTTTATATTTTTTGTTTTCATAATATTGTAATTATGTTATAAAATTAAACTGTAAGAATTAACCTTACAACATAATTATTCCATACTTTTAAAATTAATGCAAATTATTGAGCCTTTTTTTTGCAATTTCATAATAATTCTTGTCTAACTCTATTCAAATACCCTCTCTATTTAGGTTATTACAAGCCAAAATTGTTGTTCAGCTTCACATTGTGAAATCTAAAACAGTTTCTCATTCTAAAGTATAAGTTTTAATTAAATCTTCCATTAAAGCAACTGGTTTTTGTGTTGGATGTAATCAAGTATAATCTTTTTTATATTCTAGTATGTTTGATTTGTATTTAGCTCATTCTGATAAATTAAATCTCTTTTGAAATCTCTTTTGAATATCTTTTAATTCTACATATTCCATATATCAATCCATTTTATCTATTCAGTATAACTCTATAAGTCAATTATGTGTTTTTTCTGTATATAGCGTAAATTGTAAAGTATCATATCTCCAAAAATGACAAACTCATTGATGTCACATTTCTTTAAAAATTTCCTTTTTAGCTTTTCATACATACTTAACTACACTTTCAGCATATTTTCTCAATGGATGTGTATTTTCTGTATCATATTCTTTAGTAAAGACACAAATATCTTCAAAGTAATTTACTGGTGCTTTTTTAGCAATTAAAGCATTTGCAAAGTGGTCTTTCTTCCAAAGTAACCTATAATTAAATGGAATATTTCAATGTGCATTTGTAATAAGTTCTGAAGTATAAGGTTCTTGTGAGAATAAAATTAAACTTCAGTTCATTCTTAAAAGTTTATTACATTTGTCTAATAGTTCTTTTAAATCTATTTTAATATCCCAATCAGTTTTTCAATTTTCCCAACCGTCTAATCAAGCTCATTTTACAGTTCAATATGGAGGGTCTGTAATTATAGCATCTACCTTAACTCATTGTTCAATTAGTTTATCCATTTCTTCTAGGCATTCTCAATGTATTAATTTCATTTCTTTTTTTTAGATTTTAAATTCTTTTTAATTTGTTTTTGTTCTTCCAAAGCAAAGAAAGCAAATAGTTCAGTTTCTGACTCAGGGTAGTTTTGTAATAACATTTCTAGCTTATTCATAATTTATTTGTTATTTTTTAAATCCCACTTGTAAGGTTGTTCAAAAAGGTGGCTATATTCTTTCTTGTCACTTTTATAAATTACTTTTCATTCTCTTATTTCTATTAGTTTTTTATTTTTGTGCATAAGTTCTTAATTACTTGTTAAAATCTTGTTTATAAAATCTGTACTTTTCTTCACAAATATTCATCATGTTGGGTTTTTTCTTTGTTCAGATAGTTTATTTTCTCTTTGTTTTAATCTTCTTACTCTCATATATTCACGGTGGTAATTTCTCATTTTTTCCTTATTGTCTTCTTGCCGTTTCTTATAATATTCTCTCCTATGTAATTCTTTAGTTAAATATTTGTTCATAATATATTTAATTCATCAAATAAATTTTCTTCTCTTAAAATAAATACTTGTTTTTCTTTTGTTCTTCTGTTTCGTATATAATATCTAGTTCACTTTGCTCCGTATATCTCTAAATTAGAGTTCATAATAAAATGATTCATAAGCTTTTTACTGGGGAATAACATGATTTATAGTTAAAAAATAAAACACCTGTGAAGGTGCTATTATTATATTTTATGAATGGATTATGTCAAAACAAAAAGTATTCACACAAAGGATTTTTATTGTATAGTTTATTTCTTGAAAATACGAAGTTTTGAGGCTCTTGCGATTGCTTGTTGTTCTTTCTTACTTAAATTTTCTATATCATCTATTTTGATTCCTTTTTGATAATATTTAAGGTGTTTATCTAATAATCTATCTTTCATATAAAGAGTTCTTGCATTTCTATAATAAATTCATGCTCTAACTGAAGCTCTAAGAGTTTCTAATGACATTAGTATAGGTTTACCACTAATTCATTTTAAACTGTCTAAGATGATTCATGTATGCATACTCTCTTTTGCTTTTGTAAATACATGATTATGTCATCCTTTATAATAATTGTCTAGATCAATATCTGTAACTTCATGTAATTCTATTTTTCAATCAGCTCTTAAACTTCTATATAGACTACCTGTATACATTAGTCACAATCCGAATGCATACTTCTTATCGTATAATGCTTCAAACTCATCTGATAATATATCAACAGTTATTACTTTTACTTCAATATTAAATATTGTATATATTTTTCAAACGAACCATTTGTAGACTTTATCAAAGTAAGCTCACCATGTTTCATACCAAGCTTTATCTTTCTCTGCTTCGTGACATGCTTTAACTATATATTCATTACTAAAGTTTATTCACCATTGTAATTGTACTATCATGAATAATGAATATAGACTACATGCATTTCTTGTATATCTTTCAAGTCCTTGATTATACCATTTAAATATTCTGCTTAACATAAGTTTTATTTTATTAAATAAATAACACACATAATTATTATTGTAATTATGATAGCTTCCATTATTGTGATTTTGTTATCGTCACTCATCTTTTATTCTTATAAATATAAAATCATACTAGAGATGTTACTCATATATAAAATTTAATACTTTTATATATAGAACTTCAATTAGCTCTTAATGATTTATAGAATAAACAATTACTCTTGAAAAATCATTTCTGTTCCTTCCATAACCAATCATGTAATATACATGGTCCTATTGTCTTAGGTTCTGCTCATTGTCATAACGGACACATAACACTACATCAGTCTGTTTTAAATCATGCAGGCACTATATGTACCTCTCATGTTAAATCATCTCTCTCATAGAAGATTAACTCATCTGTAGTTATCCATAAGTTTTCTTTTGGTAATGGTAAGATAGAATTAAATTGTGTAAATTTACTCATAATTTTAATTATTTAAATTATTAATTCTTTCTAAATATAAATGTCTTACTACTAAAGGTATTAATAATAAGTTATATATAAAGCTCATTATGTAATGATTACTATCATATAAAGCTAATCAATTCATTATGATTCAATATAATAACATTAAGATTAACATTAATATATGTTGATGTGAATGTGATTTATTTTTATATACATATAATCATCTATTACAAAATTTATGTAATCATATTATTTCTTTTATTATTAAATATCAAGCATATATAGATGTTAATATTAATATTATATTTGTTATCATTTTTTATTTATTAAATATTATTCTTATATTTTGTATATGTTTCTCTACATCTGGTTCTTTTGTTAGTGTTTTGTATACACTACTAAAGAATATTATAGCATCTACTGATCAATTTAAATTACATATAGCTCTAGTATAAATACTCTTAGTTCATAAGTCATTAGCTATTGTTTGTGCTGTATTACCTAGATCAGAAATCTGTGCTAGATGTGGCATGTCTCATATAGCTCTTTTTTCATATTCACTAAACATATAATAATTTAATTTCTGTGTGTTAATACCATGTTGACTAAATAATTCTAATCAATTAGCTACTACTTCAGATATTAATGAATAATATTGAAAATGAAATAATCATTTTCTTGTACCATTATGGTTGTGCCATACATTGACCCTATCAAATCATAATGATTTAAACTCTTCAAAGTTATCTTCTAAGTATAATTGTAAATTTTTTATCTTTAGCTGACTCCTTACATTCTCCTCTTCATCTATTTTATTATTTATTGTTCTTATCTTTTGTATATTCTCTTCACTAAATAATTTCTTATTTGCCCATCTAAATCATAAGTAAAATATTCATGCTACGAATACAGTTTGAAATCAAGCTTCAGTTAAGTATGTGATGAATTGTCATATTCAAGTAATATCCATTTGTTTATTATTAAAGATTAATAATTAAAGTATATTGATTTTCTAATGAATGTAAAAAAAAGATTACTAATTAAAGTA
>Ga0233413_10000099_pt1 | contig 44604 bp, 75 predicted proteins | sample Na_anoxic_6_MG_FD_189019 | JGI IMG/M metagenome (GOLD analysis project Ga0233413, IMG submission 189019) | Seawater microbial communities from Saanich Inlet, British Columbia, Canada - Na_anoxic_6_MG | ecosystem: Environmental > Aquatic > Marine > Inlet | place: Canada: British Columbia...
GTGTTTTTGATGGTCAATGGATGTATTTGTGCCCATATCAAAATGCCACATCAACACCACACGGAAATATGATCAGAATAAGACTAACACCATACAATAGGAGTATATAATGACATATTTACCTAATTTAAAAAAATTAAAAAATAAGACATATCAAGCAGCTGTTTCAAAAGGTAATGGAAATGAGAATTCGGGTGGATTCTCTGGTGGATGTGGACCAAATACTGAAATGTATATGAGAGCGGACAACGTTGAATATATGGACTTTTCATCGATTAATATAGCCTATAAAGGTTATTGTGGTATATGTGATACTGGAGATTATATTTTTTATATTCCTCAAGGCGACAATTACTATTTTCTTAGGTATGATAAGTCACAGGCTTTTACAACATCTGCTGTATCTGTGATAGATATTTCTAATGGTGGATCAACTCCACAATATAAGGGATTTAGAGGTGCAGTTTTTGACGGTCGATATGTATATTTTGTACCTTATACTGTGGGAGGTGTTTATTATGGAAACATCATTAGATATGACACTACAGCAGCATTTACATATGCTAATCTGAGTTTCTTTGACTTAACAACTATCAATGCAAATTATAAAGGATATTATGGTGCTTGTTTTGATGGTCGATATGTATATTTCAGCCCATATAGTTACGGTACAGCATCACATGGAAATTTTGTTAGATATGACACTACAGGTAGTTTTACTTCGGCTGGATCTTATACGGTACACGATTTGACGACTATTAATGCAAATTATAAAGGATTTATCAATATCACATGTTCTGAATCTGGATATATTTATATGAGTTCTTATTACCATATGGTTGGTGGTATAAAAGGTATAATACTACGGTACAAATTCGATGAATCATTCACTAGCTCGGGTAGTTATGAATCGATTGATTTGGAAGCTATTAATGTAAATTATAAAGGGTATTTTGGATTTGTTGAGACAAACGAGTATATTTTCACTATACCATGGAGTAATGGATCATCATCTGGCATTTTTGCTAGATATGACAAAGCGAAAAACTTCACTGAAAATAATTCATGGGATTTTTTCGATATGGAAACTATTGATTCGGATTACAAAGGATTCTTATGTGCTGCTGTTTCAGGACGATATATTTACTTTGTACCGTATAAAGCGGGAGTATCTGAAGGCGGTGTTGTTGTTAGATATGATACAAAAAAAGATATGGATGACACTACAGCATATGCATCGTTTGATTTGGCTACTGTTGATTCAGATTTGGTGGGGTTTTTTGCTTCATTATTTGACGGTCAGCATTTGTATTTGTCTCCATATACATCGTCCGGATCGACTTCAGGTGTAGCAGGCAGGGTAAAACTTTCACCATACAATAGGGGAATATAATGGGATATAGTAAAAAAGCAAAGGAATTAAATGATAATAAGGTCAAACTATCAGCTCTAGCAAGTTTGGCAAATACAAGCAATTCTGGAGGGTTCTCTGGTGGTATTTCAGGAGTTAATAATTTAGAAATGCATACAGGAAATGTTGAAAATATGGTACTAACATCTATAAATTCCAACTATAAAGTATTTAGTGGATCTTGCTTCGATGGTCGTTATATTTATCTAGTGCCACTGGAAGCCGCTCAACCATATTTTATAAGATATGATACAACACAAGCATTCACCACATCCAATATAGATGTTGTTGATCTTACTAATGGTGGATCGAATCCATCACATTCAGGATTTATTTCCGCTGTTTTTGATGGTCGTTACATATACCTAATTCCTTCATATAATACCGCATATCACGGTATTGTGATGAGATATGATACAACTTTATCATTTTCTATAGGTAATTTTACAACATATGATTTATCAACTATTAATTCAGCATATAAAGGATTTGGTAGCGCAACATTTGATGGGAGATATGTATACCTTCCACCAGATAAAAACACAACAGTAGCACATGGATATTTTGCTAGATATGACACTACAAAAACTTTTACTGCATCCGGTTCATGGGATTTTTATGATATAACTAATGTAGATGTTGATTGTAAAGGTTATTTAAGCTCGTGTATATGTGGTAATTATATATATCTTTCACCATACTATACGGGAGCACCGACAAACAATTATCACGGTCATGCAATACGCTATGACATAACACAATCATTTACATCGAGTAGCTCTTATGATTACATTGATTTGGAATCCAATGATTCTGAATTAAGAGGATTTTTTCATTGCTGTACTGACGGAGATAATGTGTACTACATTCCATATTACTCTGAGAGTAAGACAAAAGCAAAAATTCTTAAATATGATACATCCAAAAATTTTAACGAATTTGATTCTTTTGAAAATACAAACTTAATGCTTCAATCAACCGATTATTCCAGATTTTATTCAGCATTGATAATAAATAAAAAGCTGTATCTGATTCCTTATGAAGCACCAACCACCAAAATTGGAAAGATAGTACAATATGACACAACCGAAGATTTTGATTATTCCAATTTTTATGATTTTGATTTAACAACTTTCAGCGCTAATTATAAAGGTTATTTTGGTGCGTGTTTTGATGATCAGTGGTTATATTTAATTCCTTATTATAATACAGATGGTAAACACGGAAATTTTTTAAGAATCAAAATAAAAGCCTAATACAATCTAATATATAAATAATTTCATTCAAACAACTTTTTAGAGAATAATCATGCCTAAGAAAACTAGAGCACTTACTGAAGAAGTTGATATAATGGTTACGGTTAATAATGATGGACGAATAATAGGTTATAATACACCTAATGGGAATGTAGTCCTTCCCGATGAGTTACTTGGATTGGATTGGAGAGCCTTTATTTACAATACAAATAATGGAAAATTTAAATTAGATCCTGATTATGTTCCTCCAGTTCTAGAAGATCCAGAATTTTAATATATATAAATAACTATATATTAATTATTATAATCTATAAAAAAATGACACAAACAACAGCATTCAAAAATAAAAAGACTCAGTTGAATAAGTTTACTGACGTTATCGAGGAATACGGGATCACCGGAGATGTAGCAGGTGTAATTGTTAACAAATTAAACCGAGAAACATTCGAGGAAGTTTCAGGCCAAACAAAATCAAGTCTAAAGAACATTCTATCTATAGATGAATATACCTATGCTGAGAAATTAGAACTCGAACAAGCTTATACAAACATCATTGAGAGAGTAGGAGACGATTACTTTATTCACGGAAACTATACTAATGAGACGGACAAATCATTAATTCAATCAAATCTAAATACAAAACTATTAATACTATATATTCACAAGGGACTAAAAAAATTCTTTGACAATATTATTTCTAGAAATTATGAAAGAGATGTATTATTGAGACTAGTTAATGATAAAATGATTGAAGTTACTAACTCTGTTAAAAACTATCTTACAGATTTTACTTATTCTATAGACTATGATGATAATTCTAAAGAATTGTATATAAATCTATATGAGCAATATAATAAACAGATAGATAGATTTTATATAAATATAACTGAGTTAATTTAAGGAGACATATATGAAAAAGGAGTATATAGCATTATTTACAGCGCTTTTAACATTAGGAACTGGAATCGCCAATCATTTTTTGAAGAGTGGTAATATAGCATCGGCATTAACCCTGTATTGTGCTACTATCGTTTTCATATCAATATTTTTCCTCGTTAAAACAAGAACATTCAACGGAAGAAATATAAATCTCTCAAAACACTATTTCTTTGAAAGAATGAATTATTGGATCAAATACAAAATTCCTCATCTAGAAATCGGATCAGATTTAAGAACTAAATTTATAAGAGAAAGACTATTAGTTAAATATATGATTGGTAGAGATCTGATACAAAATAAAATGATTGCTTCGAAAGATATGTCAGTTACAGAACAGACAGATATATTCGTCGAAATAATAGGCGAATACGAAAAAGAATGGAAAGCAATGCATACCCCGGATATTTTCATCAATAAATTCAATGAATGGCACAAAGAACATACTGATAGAGCAATTTCAAGAATAAAAGACGTGTGTACCTCAGGTGTATTAAACGATAACGAGAAAAAAATAAGCTTATTGGATATATATCTTACTACATATGATATAACTCTCACCGATTCAGAAAAAACTTTGGTAGAGCTTAACGGTGTATTAGAAAACGAGTTCAAAAAAATGCGTAAAGAAGGAAAATTATAATGAAAATATTTTGTTTGATTTGTAATGAGGAGCGTATGAACAATCTTTCTTTGGCCCGACATATTAGAGATAATCATAAATTATCATCAAAAGAATATTATGATATATACATTGGAAAAGAAAATAGCGGAATATGTATAGAATGTGGGAAAGAAACTAAATACAGATCACTAAACAAAGGATATAGCGAGTTTTGCTCCAAAAAATGTTCTAGTAGTTCTAAGCAAACTCAGAGTAAATCGATAGAAACTTGTCAAAATAGATACGGAGTTGAACACTACTCACAAACAGAAGAATCAACTATTAGATCTAAAGAAACTTGTCAAAATAGATACGGAGTTGATTCTGTTAGTAAGTTGGAATCAGTAAAAGAAAAGAGGAGGGCAACAAATCAAAAAAAATATGGTGTAGATTATTATGTAGAGACAGAAGAATTCAAAGAAAAAATAGAAGAAAGCAAACAAAGAGAAAATATTCGAATACAAGAAATATATGGTGTAGATTATTATGTAGAGACAGAAGAATTCAAAGAAAAATCGATAGAAACTTGTCAAAATAGATACGGAGTTGAACACTACTCACAAACTGATGAGTTTAAAGAAAAAGCAAGGAATCGATCACAAGAAATACATGGAACTGATAGTTATTTTGAAACTGATGAGTTTAAAGAAAAAGCAAGAAAAACTAAATTAGAGAAGTATAATGATGAGAATTATACCAATAGCGAAAAGAAGAAGAAAACTAAATTAGAGAAGTATAATGATGAGAATTATAATAATCGAGAAAAATTTATACAAACTTGTCAAGAAAGATATGATGTTGATAATCCCACACAGAATGCTAAAATACTCGAAAAAGCACAAAAATACTCAAGAACAAATAAAAAATATACTTGTCCATCCGGAAAAACTATAATTATACAAGGTTATGAGTACTTCGCATTAGATATATTATTTGAAAAATACGAAGAAATAGATATTTTAACGGATAAGTGTGATGTACCCAAAATAAATTATATTTTCAATGATAAAAACAAAGTATACTTTCCGGATATTTACATACCTTCTAAAAATTTAATAATCGAAGTGAAATCAGGATACACATTTGAAAAAGAACTTGATAAAAACTTAGCTAAACAGGAAGCATGTATATCTGAAGGATATAACTTTAAGTTTTTGATATTTGACGGAAAAGGAAATTTAATAAATAATAATAGAAAATAATAACAATTGACTAGGAGATAAATAATATGGCTACTAACTATAGTCCTTCAATAGTTTCAAGAATTCAGGACAAAAGTGTTTCTGTAGTTCCAGTAGGAACAGGAAATGCAGGATTTGTATCTGGAGCGCAGTGGGGAGAAGCAAACAAGATCCTCACTATAAACAGTGAATCTGATTTAATCAGTAAAATTTCTGAACCAGTAGTAGGAATTAATGAATATACTTTCAATGCTATGGTATCTCATTTGAGTTACAGTGCTGGAATAAAATTTATTAGAGCTATTTCTGACACCAATAGTACTAAAAATTCAGTCGCATTTTTTGATGATGCTGGTGCATCACTTGCATGGTATAATGGTGCTGATCAAATTAGAAAATTAAATGATGATAAAGATGAACCATCAGTAAGTTTTGTTACAGTTAGACTGACCCTAGACGCTGTTACCTCTTATGCTGTTGGTGATACTATTACTGGAGATACTTCTGGTGCTAGTGCTGTTATCACAGGTATTGATACCACAAACAAATACGTTTATGTTGTTACTGTAACAAGTGGACCTTTTCAAGTAGAAGCTGTTGATACTGCTACAACAAATATCTCAGCTGTTGATAGTGTAACTCAGACACTTATGTTTTATGGAAAATATGCTGGAAGCCGTGGAAATGATATCAAAGTTGCTTTTACAGGAGCTACTGATTTTGCTACTGCTACTTATTCAGGAACAAGTCTTATTAAAGATGTGGTTGCTGAGAAACTTTCAATTACTTCTATTACTGCTACTGAACTTGCTATCTTAGTATTACTTGATGATGTTATAGTAGAGACTTTTGTTGTATCAACTGATTCAACTGCATTAACAGTTCAAGGATCACTTCCATTGTTCATTGATAAGTATCTTGAAAACAATTCTAATTATATTGGTTCTGTTTCCGATTCAACTCTTATTGCTTCTTTTGATTGTGACGCTGTTGCAACTGCATTGACTGGTGGAGCAAGTGTTCAACCCGTACTTGCTGATCTTTATACAGCATACGATGTATTGATTGGTGATAGAAGAAATGAAATATACCTTATAGCAGATTGTCATGACCTCTCAGCTGAATCAGAATGGAATACTCTTATGGTTGCTCTTCAAACTAGAGTTGAAGCTTCTAGAAGACACTTTTTAATCGGAACTCTTCCTAAGGGTGCTATTGATGCTAGTAGTTTTGCTGTAACTGATATTGATGCACATGTTTCAGGATTAAATTCTAAATATGTTGCTATATATGATGAGCATAAGCAAATTTATGATAAGTATAATAGAATTAAATATTTTATTCCAATGACTGGAGATGTACTTGGTATCCATGTTAAGACTTTTGAGAATTTTGGCGAATGGGAAGCACCTTTTGGAAATGAAAAAGGATCACTTTCAGGCGTTGCTAAATTATATCATAATCTTCCACAAGGTGGCGGAAGTCCTGTATCAGCACTTTACAGAAATGGTATCAATAACATTATATACAAAGACGGAATTGGATTTGTAGTATGGGGACACAAAACAAGATACAACCCAGCAAGTTCTTTAGTAGACATTGAAGCAGTTCATACACTTACAAAAGATCTTATTGCTATGGGTAATTTACTTGATAACTTTATTTCAAAACCAATCAATAATGGAACTTTCGCTCTTATCAGAAATGCAATTGATAGAGGATATCTTGAAAGAAGAGCCAATGCAGGCGCTTATTACGGTGGAACAGAAGGATATCTGTTTGTAGTAGATGAATCAAATAACACTGCTGCTGATGCACAAAACAAGACTCTCAATGTAGACTTCTTTGTTAAACCAGCAAAAGCAATTGACTTCGTTATTCTTACTGCTATCATAACACCAACTGGAACTGAATTCAGTGAAATAAAGGAATAATTTTTTAAGGGAGAGTTGAAATATACTCTCCTTTATAAATAATAATATAATAATTATGGAGTAAAAATAAAATGGCTTTAGTAAATGAATATATAGCTAAACTGAAATCAACGGTTAATCCGAATCGTTTCAGAGCTAAGATAAATTTTCCATCTTTTTTGGAAAGTAATGACGCAAGTGACTTATCAGAATTCATGATTCAGTCAACAAGCGTTCCGTCAGTTGATATTGGTGTAATAGAAATACCGATTCATGGCGGAGAAAAATTAAAAGTAGCCGGTGATAAAACTTATGCTGATTGGACAGCAACATTAATTTGTGATGTTGATTTCGTTCTTTATAGGAACTTTATGAAGTGGACCGAATTTTTGAAGAGCACTGTGGCGGGAACCAAGGCAGCTGACTTTACATATAAAGTAGCTATCGAATTGACTCAACTTGACGGCGCTAATCAACCGATCCAAACTTGGTCACTCATAGGAGCTTTTCCTATATCTATTGGTGAATTGAACATGTCTACTGAAGATACAGACAGTTACAGCACTTTTGATGTTACTTTTTCGTATGATTTCTCGGTAACCCAATTAACCTAATATTGATTTTGATATGAATTTTTAATAGGCTCCTTCGGGAGTCTTTTTTTTGGTTATTTTTTGATCATTATATAGGTAAGAAGAATAATATCTTTAATTCTTTCTTCTGAATCGAATGTAAGAAGATTATCAGCCAATTTTAGATAGTCTTTAAGTGCTTTTAATTGCTTTGGGTCATTGAGATATATTCTAACCTTCATATTTTTTACAATCACTCCACCAATATTAAATTTCTTCTTTAAAAAATCTTTAAATTTATCGTTCATTTATTTCTCCATTTTATATAGTGTATCTATTTATTTATTTCATATTCCTCTTCCTCTTCGCTTATTTTTTTGTCATTATTCCAGTAAGATTTTTTCATGAGTTGACCATTAGAATAGTACAGCAAACGTTCTCCGTGTTTTTTGCCATTCTTCCAATAAGACTTTTCCATGAGTTGACCATCAGACCAATAGTATATGTATAGTCCTTTCCACTTTATTCCTGATAACCAAATACTATATCCTCTAGTCATCTTCAATAGATTAAAACAGTTCATTTCTTATCCTTTGGATCAGGTAGACCAATAATTCCACATATAATACCTACTACAGCAGCTCCAAAGCAGATAAGCTGCAATGGTTGTACTCCAATCATTCCCATAATAGTCATGTTAAGCAAGATAATAATAGCATTTGCTGTAATTAATATTTTAGGATTTGACAATTTTTTAATAATTTTACTCATAATACTTCTCCTTATAACAATTTTACTCATCTAATATAAGTATACTATACAATTATATTAATGTCAATAGAAAAAATAAATATTATTAAAGGAAGGGAGGAAGAAATAATGGATTATGTAGTTTCAATTGATTGTTCAATAAATTCACCGGCAGTATGTGTATATGATATGGAGAATGATTTCTATCATTTATATTCATACACAGATAAGATACCAAAAAATTCAGTGATTAAATTTACAAAGGAAAACTGTTCTATCTTTATAGAGAGAAAAATAAAAGAAGAAGACTATACAGATGATTTTACAAATACAACTAATAAAATACTAAAATTCATTGGTAGACATACAACAAAAGAGTTTGTTATAGTATTAGAAGGCTACTCATATGGATCAAAAGGAAGATCTATATTTGATATTGCTGAACTCGGAGGAATATTAAAGTATAGACTTAAAGAAACTTTTAAAAATGCACATCTATTCATTGTTACTCCAAGTGAATGGAAAAAAGAAGTAGTAAAACATGGTAATGCTGATAAAGAAAAGATTGCTAATTATTTAATTGAGAATGATAATACATGGAGTTCAGTTCTAGATCATTTCTTGGAATTGGCCTTAGATGAAAAATTTGGAAAAAAGAGAGATCCAAGCAAGTTAAAAGATAAAATATATGAATCTCCTGTCAATGATGTAACGGATGCCTATTGTATATGTCAATACTTCTTAAATAAGCGTGCTCAGACTGTCTCAGACTAACGAAACAATAAAACTGATAGCAGAGTATAGGTAAGGACTATTCTACCCTATTTCCATCAATGTCGTATTGGATATAATCCTTTAATGATTCGTTATCATATGTACAAATTAAAGAAGGTTGACCATTATCATAATATTCTGAATATTCAGTAATTCTCTCCCCATCATATGTACAAATTAAAGAAGGTTGACCATTATCATAATATTCTGAATATTCAGTAATTCTCTCCCCATCATCATAATGACACCTTTCATATAGATCACCATTCTTAAACCATACCAAATATAATCCGTGTCTCTCCCCATCTTTCCAATAAGATTTTTCGCTTAGTTGACCATTATCATGATATTGCAAATATAGTCCTTCATACTCTACTCCAGATACCCACATACTTTTTCCTCTAGTCCTTTTCAGTAGATTAGAACAATTCATGGTATTCCCTCTCAGTTATTGCGATTATATAGTTTTGCTATGCTGATGGGTAAGGATGATGCCACAACATTTCCGTCAAAGTCATATTGGATATAATCCTTAACTGAACCATTAGTATATATGCTAATTATAGAAAGTTGTCCGTTGTCATGATATACCACACAATTTCCGTGTTTATTTCCATCCTCCCAATAACATTTTTCATATAATTGGCCATCATTATAATAATATATTAAACCTAGTCCTTCGTATTCTACTCCAGACAACCAAATATAGTCTCCTCTAGTCTTATTCAATACATCAAAACAGTTCATAGTATCTCCTCATATTAAACTAATACTATCATACTTGATAATTTCTATAATGTCAATAGTTTTTAAGAAATAGTTTGACTTTATTAAAAATATGCTATATACTTATATAGAGTTGATAAAATTTATGGAGTGGTTAATGAATTGTTTTGAACTACTGAAAAGGACTTTACGAGAGGGTAATGGAATAATGTTATCTAGTCTTTATTTTTATTATCATCCTAATGGTCAACTATGGGAAAAATCTTATTGGGAGGATGGCAATAAACATGGTAAATATTTATTATGGTCTAAAAATGGTCAACTATGGGAGAGGTCTTACTATAGGAATGGAAGAATATATGGGAAACGTTTAATATATAAACATTGATATTATTAAAATTGTAGAGTATACTTTTAGTAGATCATTTAAAATCAGGGGAGGAAAACATGTTAGACAGAATAAGAAAGAATTTTGGATCAGTATCGACATTAGCAAGACGATTGGACGTTAGTGGAGATGAAATTTACTTGGCTATTGATGGTCATATGGAAAAGAGATCTTTACTCAAAAGAATATTAAGAGCTTTGAAAGATCTATAAATAAAAGTAGTATAATACTTTATGGAATAAATCATGTCAGTAAAATTACAAAGAGAAACACAAGAATATATAGTTCCATTGGTTGAGAAGAGCTCCGAAGGAAGTAGAGTAAGCACAGGAGAACTCCTCGGACAAGTAGCAGCTCTTGCTCTAACTGGTGCCGCTTCTGAATCAGTTGGTAGAACAAGAGAAGCATATATGAGAAACAATGCACAAAAGAATGTGGATAAGCAGAATTACTATAATACTATCATTACAGACACACAAGGAGAAGATAGAACCATAGTAAATTATTTTTATGAAGCAACAGGCATACTAGACGAGAACGGAATCAACTTCGGAAATAATTGGTATATAGACTTCGGAAAGAATGAAACTTTAAAAGACGAGCAGATAAATATATTGAATGCATATACAACCGAAGTATCAATGCCTACAGTAGATATAGAAACAAATACAAATCCTCTTGGGTTTACTAAAAATGAAGATATATCAGGAATCAATTACGGAGATTTCTCAGTAACTTTTATAATTGATAAGAAAAATCGTACTCATAGTGCTATAATGAATGTCATATCTGAGATGAAAAATAGAAAAAATGGTAGATATGGATATAAATCTAACTATATGTTTAGATATATAGATGTAACCGTAAATGATTCTATCAATAATCCTGTACAACTATGGTCATTTGAAAACTGTATAATCAAATCAATATCTGACTTGACATTAAATTATGGTGAGAGTGAAATGAAAACTTTCAGCTGTACATTTGGATATGATAGATTAAAAGGATTTAGCGGAATTTCTTAATGTTTTTGTGGAGGTCTAATATGAATTGTTTTGAATTATTAGAAAGAAAATATATTTTCTTAACCGATGGAGAAAAGGAAGCAACAGGAATCTGTATCGAATGGTTTCCTAATAATCAGATTAGATATAAAACATATCTAAACAATAATAAAAAGCATGGAACCACTTCAGTATTTAATAAGTGTGGAAGACTAATCGCCTGCTCTGAGTGGAAGAATGGAAGACGACACGGTAAATGTAATAGATGGTGGGGAAATGGTAATAAAAGAGAACATGGAGAATATATAAAAGGAAAAGCAGTAGGCGAACACATATTTTATTTCGAAGACGGATCTATCTGGACAAAAGAAGTTCATTAAAAAATCAACAAAAACTCTTGACATTTAATTAAAAATATAGTATACTATTAATAGATAAATTTTATTAGAGGAATACCGTGAACTGTTTTAATGTGTTAGACAAGACCAGGAATTCAAGTATCACTATTAATTTAAGTAATAAAACTTGTGCTTGTATTGGATGGTGGGATAATAGATCACTGAAATACAAAACTTACTATAAGAATGAAAATAAATGGCCTATGTTCAATTGTGAGTTACACGGAACATATTCCGTTTGGTATAGTGATGGTCAACTAAAAGAAAAGTCTTACTACATGAATGGTGGATTACATGGAGAAAGATTGGTATATTATTATACAGGTCAACTCATGGAAAAATCTCATTGGAAGAATGGAAATCTACACGGAAAGTATTTGTGGTATCATGATAATGGTCAACTATGGAAAAAGTCTTATTGGAATAATGGCGAAGAAATCACTGAAGAGGAGTATAATGAATTGTTTTGATACATTAAAAAAGACCAAAGGAGACTATATTTGGTTGTCGTTATCAGATGGAAGATCTCTTTGTATGTACTGGTACCATATTAACGATCAAATAACGGAAAAGACATACTTTTATCGTAATAACATAGTAAGTCAAACTGCGTGGGACTGTAACGGAGTTGTGACACATAAATTATAAATAATAACATAAAAGTCGTAGGAGGACAAAATCAAATGAAAATTAATGACAAATTACTTAGCATCTTTGAAGAAGATTGGAATTTAATTACACTTCCGTTTTCAGATAAGGAAATCGAATGTAAAGCTTATACACATAAAGCAGTGAAAAATATTATTCAATCTGCTGTTAAAATGAAAGATAGAAAGAAAGGACACGTAAAACAATCATTGAATACACTTAGAAATCTTGTACAGAGTTGTATTAAACCAGATGAGACAGGTGAGCCGATCGACGTTAGAAATCTTTTAATTGGTGACTTTACTTATGTAATGTTATATCTCAAGACTATTTCAAGTCCTGATAAAAGTAAATATAAAGCTGAATGTGCAAATGATCAGTGTAAATTTATTTACACAATTGATTTTGATATAGAAACTCTAGAATTCTTGAACAAAGAAAATCTCAAGAACGAACGAAAGATAGATCTCAAACAGAATAGCAATGTATTTTCAATTGAGATGGGAGAATATACTTTTAATACTATGTTAGATAATGCTGATTTATTTGGAGCAGAGATCGAAACAGGCGATGAGATAACCAAATTCTACTGTTCTTTTATCAATAGTATTATTGTTGGTGATACTGTATTCGAATCAAACGATCTTAATGTAGCAACCAAAATGGCTTTCCTGGATAAGCTATCAGATAATGATTTACTTCCACTTGTAAAATATATAGAAGAACAACCAAAATTATTCTGGAAGACTACATTCGAATGTCCTATATGTGGTGAAAAGAATGAATTAGTATTGGAGAATACCCTCGATTTTTTCTCCTAATGGCCAGCACCTATGGGGCCATCTCCGATTACTATGAGTGTTTACATGTATTCACTTATCACATGGGTTGGACAGTAAGTGAAGTAGAGAAACTTCTTCCATACGAAGTTGAAATCTTTTTACTGAACTTTGCTAAACAGAAAAAAGAAGAAGATGACAAAAATAATAAATAATTGTATATTAAAAACATAAAGAGATAGTTATGATTAAAATACTAAAGAAAGATGATAAATACTACATTTCAGAAGAAGACATAAACGAAGCAGTAAAAAAGATTACTGTTGTTAGAGACGGAAAGAAAAAGAAAGTTAAGAAGTCAACTAAGAAAGGATATAAGATAGTTGATGGAAAAGAAGTTAAACAAAGTTCAACAGAGAAAAGAAAGTTATCTAAATCAGCTAAGAAAGCAGCTAAGAAAAGAAAGGGCAAACAAAGTGTTGCTAAAAGAAAAAGAGCAAAGTCTATTGCTCGAAGAGGATCTCTCAAGACTATTTCAAAAAAATAACGAACTTATAAAGTTAAATAAATAATAGTAATATAAACTATTATAGAAATAACTATGGCAAACTCAGAAAAAAAGATGATAGAGGACTTTACCAAGTTCTTATCAAATTTATCAAAACAGTCTACTAGTCAAACAAGTACACAAAAAGAAATACTAGCTTTAACAAATAAACAGTTAAATGCCTTGAAGAGTCTACTTGATAAGCCTGCTGGAGATACTTTTGGTATAGGTGATATGAGTTCAAGTGTATTCAAGTCCAAGAAAGATGAGATAGAATATGAAAAGAAAATGATTGCTCTTGAAGAAGAACGAGCAGAACTATCAGAAGATTCCTTAGAGAAGGAATTAGACATGTTAGAAGATAAAATAAAAGGTGTTGATAAATTACAGAAAGAAGAAGATAAATTACAAGAGAAAAAAGCAAGGAACGCAAGACTAGTCAAAGAAACTAAAAATTTTGTGTCTGATACTATGGGACTTGTTGCTGATGTAGTTGGCGTATCAAATCCATTAACCGTATTTGGAAATATTTTCTCAGGACTCAAAAGTCAATTCGGTGGCATACTTGGAGCTGTTGGCGGCATAGGATCAGGTCTAGGTCTAAAGAAAAAAGAAGCAGATGAATTAGTTAAAGAACAGTCACTTGGTCTTCAGACAGAAACAAACGAACTACTCAATCAATTAGTCGATAATACAACTGAGAAAAAAGATATGCTTAAAGGCGGATCTATGTTAGACTTTTTAAAGAAGTTTATTCCTAGTGGACTTGCTGGTATGTTTTCTCCTAAGGGAACTTTCGGTAAGATGGGTGGTACTCTATTAAAGGGTGCTGGTGCTGCTATGATTCTTGGTGGTGTATGGATGGTTGTTGATGATTTCATTGAGGGATTCAATAAAGGCGGTATATCTGGCGGTCTATCAAAAGCACTACTTGGAGAAACTACTGGTAAGATGGAAGACTCATTCAAGAATGCTGGGAAGTTTGCTCTTATAGGAGCCGGTATCGGTGCTTTCTTTGGTCCTATTGGTGTACTTGCTGGCGGTCTTATCGGCGGAGCTATTGGTCTACTTGCTAACTACATAGGTAGTCTTATAAAATCAACTGATAAATCAACTGGTGAAAAGATTGGTGATGCATTGTTCGGTGGATCTTCCGGTATTAAATCAGCATTATTTCATGGAGCTAAGTTTGCTGGTATAGGTGTCGGAATCGGGTTTGTTGCTGGTGGTCCTATTGGTGCTATTGTCGGTGGTCTTATCGGATTCGTTGTAGGGTTTGTTATTAACTTCGTTAAACAGATTCTTCCAGATGATTTAAAAACAAGTATGAGTGCTTTCTTTATAAAGACTGGTAGATGGATTAAAAATGCTGGTATTAGAATGTGGGAAGGATTCAAGAACGTATTATCATTTATGTGGGAAGGATTCAAAAATAATTTATCTAGTATATGGAGCGGAATAGAATCTATAGGGCACATTTTTAAAAGATTAGGCAATAAAATATGGGAAGGAGTGTTGTGGATTTCAGATAAATTAGGAATATCTGGTTACCTAGAAAGAATTAAAAACGGATTCATAATGATGAAGGACAAGACTCTAAGTTTCGTTGAATCTATCTTTACTGAGATATCTAATTTATGGGACTCATTTAAAAATGTTATGGATGGCTACTGGAATAGAATTAAAGGATTCTTTGACTTTGGTGGAGATGACAAAAAACCAACAGAGAAAAGAAAAGCATTTAAGAAGATGTCTTTTGGTGGTATAGGTTCTGGATCAATATCAGCTAATAAAATACCTGAAGCAAATTCAGTTACAGAATTAAAAGAAGAAAAGAATTCAACTAAGATAATTGAAAAGCAAGACGTAATGAAAGATGTACTAGGAAATGCTAAAACACATATAAAAAATATAGAAGAATTTCTTATTAATGATATGATTGATAATATTAGAAAGATGTTCAGTGAAAATATTAATCATTTAATAACACAAATGAAAATAATGCAATTTGAAGACAGACAATGGAGGACATTTTTAGATACTGGAACATTGAGTACTTTTGGTAGTTCATATAAATCATTTGCACGAGAAGTAGGTGACATGGGAGCTAATAGAAGAGAAAGAGAAGAAATAGGAAGCGCTATTAATTCAGTAAATAATGTAAACAATTCTGTATTTCAAAATGTTCAAACAACAGAAACATATAATTCACTAAGGAAGGGATAATACTCTTCCTCTAATCCTTTAATAAAAAATTTAATTCGTCGCTTACACCATTAACGTATCTGGATTTCTCCCATAACTCTCCATTATTCGAGTAAGTTGTAAACTTTCCGTGTCTAACTTCACCCTTATAATAACCCTTTTTGAAAAGAATTCCGTTTTCCCACCACTCCAAATATAATTCTATTCCATCTGATAAGGGAATGAATAACCTACTTCTGTTTTCATATTCTTCCTCAGTCAACCACATACTTTTTCCTTTGGTCTTATTCAGTATATCAAAACAATTCATATTAACCTCAATAATCAATCTAATACAAGTATACTACACAACTATAATAAAGTCAATGAGTATTATAAATAATATCAGATAAAATTATAAAATAGGAAACTAACATGGAACAGTACTTTTTTGACAGTCAACGCAAGACTATAGTAGCATTCTCTAAGCTTTTTACCGATGTAATTGTGAGGAGAGAGAATTCAACTAATATAGATGTTCCAATAATATATGCAAATAAACAAAAATTCTATCAAAGAATAAATGATAATAGATCTTCCCAAGGAATAACTCTACCAGCTATTTCATTATTTAACACTGATATTGAATATAATCTGGAAAGACAAAAAAGTAATCTGGCCAAGTCTATACTTAAGATTTCCAAGAATGACTCTGATATACTTTATCATATTCCAAATCCAAGTCCCGTCACAATGCTATTCGAAGTATTAATCAAATCTAAATACTATTTTGATCATAGATACATTACTGAGACTATTATTCCTAGATTTCAACCAACACAACATCTACTACTTAATCTTATTCCTGAAATGAATGTACAATGTTCTGTTCCAGTCACTCTTACAAGCATACAAAATGATTTCCAAACAGAGTTGGATGAGGATCCGAATTCAGTAAGATCATTTGAAACTACTCTCACGTTCGAAGTCGAATCTTTTATATTTCCTCCTCTTACTGAAAAATCTATTATAAAAACTATTAAGTCTTATGGTAACGATGTTTTATTGACTGTTGAGAACGAGTATTCCCACGATGAGCTGATAAACAGTAAATTACATACTATAACAGACAATGCGACTAATCTAGCAGCAGAGATCAATATAGCCGCTACAACAGCAGATAGATACAATCATTTCGTCATACAAGACTTTACAACTGAAATAGGAACTTATGGAGACAAATTCAAAATAACAAATGAAGAAAATGAAGAATTCGAGTATCTATTTGAATATGATAACGGAGAATTATATTCAGCCGATCAATTTGTTCCTGATACACTTACATTAAATAAGACTAATAATATTTTTATTCATATCCCTTTCATTAAAGAAAATAAATCAATGAAACTATTTGTTAAGACTTATCATGGAGATTCTTATATAAAAGCTGAAGAAATTGTTCCTATATACAATTCTTTTAATACTAGAACACTCAGAGACCTTTATATACAGGAAAAAAAGTCAGACTCTATAGTTTACATTGATAATTCTGTTTTATTCGTTAGAGACAGTTCTGGTTCGTCTATTGATGATATACTACGTGTTTCCTCAGTGAATGCTTTAAGTGGATCAAAAACTATTAGTATAGGACTATCAACTTTCACTTGGGAAGCTGAAAAATTCATATGTGGAGTGTCTGATGAAAATGAATCTGAACTCTATATAAAAACAACTACTACACAAGACGAGTACGAAGTGTTTGTTGATGCTACTTCAAAAGGAACATTAACAAAAGCTAGTATAAGTTTAATTAGATTTGACTATGATGGAACTGATTGGGACGTATATGTCAATGATCAGACATTAAGTTTTACTGAAAGTGATTTCATATCACCTTTTATCTGTTGGAATGGTACTAGTATTGCTCAGTTTGATTATATTAAAGGTTATACTGTCTAAGCATCTATTATAGGAAGACTTTTCCTATATTCTTCCTCGGTAATTTTTTCACCATCCTTCCAATAAGATTTTTCATGTAGTTGACCGTTAGAATAATACATCAGACGTTCTCCGTGCATATTCCCATTCTTCCAATAAGATTTTTCACTGAGTTGGCCGTTAGAATAATACCACAGAGATTCTCCATGTCTTTTGCCATTCTTCCAATAAGACTTTTCCCGAAGTTGACCATTAGAAAAATACCTCAGACGTTCTCCATGTATTTCACCATTCTTCCAATAAGATTTTTCATGTAGTTGACCGTTAGAATAATACATCAGACGTTCTCCGTGCATATTCCCATTCTTCCAATAAGATTTTTCGTGTAGTTGACCATTATCGTGATATTCTAGATGTAGACCTACGTATAGTATTCCCGATACCCATAAATCATCGTCTATAGTCTTATTCAGTAAATCAAAACAATTCATCTGATACTCCTAAAATTTATTCTAATACTATTATACTATATAAATTCCTCTAAGTCAAGAGTTTATAAATAATATTAAAGATTGATTTCTTATTGGAGATTTATAATGGAAAACGAATTTAAACAAGTCGATGAAAAACTTGGATTCGAAGAAGAGAAAGAAGAAATAGTGGAGACTACTAAAAAGGAAGAAATACAAGTAGAAGTCTCTGAGTTTCATGATACAGAAATAAAAAATGATTATCAAAAAATAAGAAAAGATATCATAAATAGTATTAACACAATTAATAGTGCTGTAGAGATCATTGAAGAGTCAATGAAAGTAGCCGACGAGAGATTTCTTGCTAGACAGGCAGAAGTAATCGGCACACTAATGAAAGTTGGTGTTGATATAAGAAAAGAACTAATGAATTTACATAAATCAAGACAAGAATTACTATATCAAGAAGAAGACGAAGATAAGCCTGAAGGTAAAGTAATAACATTAAAAGACGTAAAGAGTAAAATCAAGGGAGAAATGTTTTAATGTCACAAAATTTAGTGAAAAATAAGTATCAGATGGTTTTCGACGATAGTCTATATAATCTATCACAAGAAATCATATCTGTAACACTACCATCAATTTCTTTATCTACAGAAGAGAAAAGAACTCCTCTTGGTGGAAAGTTTTTTGAGTCTGGCGAGAATATCGATTATAGTCCTCTATCAATTCAATTCGTTGTTGGATCTGATATGAGTAACTATATTAATCTAATTGATTGGGTATACGAGCTATACAATCCAATGGAACTGACTATATCCGATAAAGAAATACAAGGATCTCTATTAGTATATGATGTGAGCGGTAATCTAAGAAGAACATTTGATTTTCAAAATCTAAGACCTACTGATATATCCGAGATAGAATTCGCATCAAATGACACTGATAACAATTACGAAGTATGCACAGTATCATTTGTTTTTGATCATATGAGAGTTTATAAATAATATTATAACATGTTCCTCCTCCTGCATGTTATGATTGGGACTCTTCGGAGTCCCTTTTCCTTTATTCATCTGTTATACTTTTCCCTAAATACTTCCATCATCTCTTCATAGCAAGTCATGCAAAGTGCTCTACCATATTTGTCGATAGAAATACCATCTTCCTCGCCACAGCTTTTACAATGATCACAAACTAACATTATAAATCTTCTCCTTCTTTAACCATTCAAGCATGCTGATATTTAGTTCTTTTAGAAGCTCTTGCGTTTCTTCTGTAATTATTTTCTTCATTTCTTCGACGGAATCAATACTTTGGTATTGCTTGTATTGTTCCAAATCTTCTTTTGTGAAAACTTTTTTTAATCTATCATCAGACATTTTTCCCTCCTTTAGTATCTTATACTCTTCTTCGGTTATCTTCTTTCCATCTTTCCAATAATATTTGTCCACAAGCTTACCATCATAATAGTATCTTGTACACTTCCCAACTCTCTCACCATCTTTCCAGTAAGACTTTTCGCATAATTGTTTGTTAGGATAATAATCTAAATAAAGACTAATGGAATTAAATAAAGGTATAGAAAATATTTTACCTACAGTCTTATCTAGCAGATTTAAACAATTCATTATATTCTTCCTCAGTGATTTCTAATCCATCATTGAAAAACGATACACATAATGATCCATCGTAATTCCGCCATATACATTTTCCATGATTCTGACCATCTTTCCAATAAGATTTTTCCTTTAACTGACCATCAGAATTATATATTATACGATCTCCATGTTTCTTTCCATTCTTCCAATAAGATTTTTCCCATAGTTGACCATTATAATAATATTCTAAATATTCTCCGTGTCTTTTGCCGTTCTTCCAATAAGATTTTTCCTTTAACTGACCATTATCATAATACCACAAACGTTCACCATGATTCTGACCATCTTTCCGATAAGATTTTTCCCATAGTTGACCGTTATCACAGTACCGGTGTATGATAATAGATCTACCGTCTGATAACGGTATGCAAAGAGATTTTACTAATACATCAAAACAGTTCATTACGCTTCAGCCTCTTCCATGAAATTCTTATATAGATAATCTAAATCAAAATATGTATCTATGATAAACTGTAATCCAAAGTGGGAAAGTTCATTTGGTCTACCCATTTCACTTATAACTCGGGACATTGTATATCCTTCATCATTCAATTCCATTATAACACAGTCACCATCTCGTTCCATAACTGTATAGAAATGATTGATTATAGCATTTTTCATAACGATTAATTCTCTAGTTATTTTCATTGCTTGCCTCCTTTTAAATCAAACTCCATTCCACCACACATCAACAACAAAACCACATACACTACAAACTTCATAGTGTATTGTAATATTTGTGCACCCATTTTCATATTCAACAATTAAATCTTTAAATCTTCCTGATTCAATTTCACTGCAATCACATGATAGAAGAATATCGCAATCCTCACAGTAATCTGTATGAGCATCACTATAACCGCATTTACATTTATACATCCTTCACCTCCCTTGCATCTATTGCTAAACCTTCCCCAATCCTGCGGCGTTAATTTATCTTTCACTATCTATCTCCTAAACAATCTCATTAAATTATCCATTATACTTCTCTTACCATTCAAGTGTATTTCTAGATCTTTTTCACATACTTTCGAACACACCCCATACGTTAAATTAGTTGACTCTGATACAACTTTGAATTTCTTTTCTTTGAAATAATCTCCACAAGATGCACATCTACACATATTAAATCTCCTAGTCATATTTTACTAATTGTTTATACTCTTCCAATGTTACGAATATTCCCTCATTCCAATACGATACGCCGATGAAAGATCCTTTTCTTGTCCACATTAAACATCTTCCATGAGCCTTTCCATTAAATCGTTCCACTATATCCTCTATCTGGCCATTGCTATGCCAGTGATAAAGAATATCACTATTTTCTGACTTAGGAATAACCAATCCATCTCCTTTAGTCTTATCTAATAGATTAAAACAATTCATTATACTATCTTAATATATTTTTCAAATTTAATCTCTTCTAATTCAATGAACTCTCTAAAATCTTTTCTATTCATTGTCAATTCATTTTCATTAATTCTAATAAGACACTCAATAGCATTAATAATAGCTTTCATTCCTTTGCTCTTCTTCTTTAGTGTATTTCTTAACTTATTAAAATCTTTCATGTTGAACCTCCACTAACTCAGGATACTAAACTGACTCTTGGGTGAATGAATCCTAATAGTACAAAAATCAATTCTAGTAACTTTATATTGTTTTCTTAGATGTGATATAATAGTCTCCGCTTTAACTTCTGATATACTAGATAAATCAAATATGATACTATTATCATATGTTCCATTGTTTATTGCGTCCCACTTTGAATCTATTATTGTATCTGTTAAATATTCTTTCCAACACATATCAACCTCCAAATAAACATTCAATCTAATACTATTATACAGTATCTATTTCATAAGTCAATAGATTTTATAAATAATCTTGTAAATAAATTTAAATCGGAGGAGATAATGAAATTTTTACAGCCTTTTAAAGGAATTCTATTCGAGAAGAATTCAAAGTATATATCAATAGGAAGATTTTTTCTTCTAATCACTTTTTCACTGTGCTGTTTTTTGTGGATCAGGAATGCTATTGAATGTAGTGCTCAAGACATACCAAAAAGCCTTGAAAATATCATCATGTTTCTTTTGATTTATAACTTCGGTAAGAAAGTTTCTGTATTAAGAAAGAAAGACGAACCCAAAAATGAACAGGAGATACTTCATGGATAGAATACAATATCCTAATATAGATTTAAATCTGAAACCAAAACATACAAATGTATATGTGCCTAGACACTTCTCTATAAAAGAGTTTGTACATCCAGATATATATTCTTATTTTGGTGAGAAGTCGATTCAGTTTATGGACACAAGGATACTATACACGGCAGATCAGCTAAGAGATCTATTCGGTCCTATAACTTGTAATAGTTGGTCATGGGGGGAGAATAGAAAGTTTTCCGGTCTTAGACCATTTGATTCTAAAATCGGTGCAAAGTATTCGGCGCATAAGTATGGAAAAGCTCTTGATTTGATATTCAGAAATAATACAGCTGAGGAAGTTAGACAATATATTAAAAAATATCCTAGATTAGAAAGTTTTAAATATATCACAAGGATCGAATCAAAAGTTTCATGGCTCCATATAGATACTTTTACAACTAATAAAGAAGGTATTTTATTCTTTAATCCCTGATTATCTATAGCTTCCTTTCAATTCATCCATATACTCGTTAAAAACTCTCAATAAAATAACCTCGTTTACATTCTCATAGTGCAGACTTATTTTGATATCGCCATACAAAAGTTCCTTGGTAACATAGAGATTATCTTTTATAATTGCTTTAGTGGTTTTAGTTAACTCATCAGAGCAATTCATTTCATAACAATCCGGATTATTTTTCATATCAATGGTAATCAATTCATTAATACTTTCCTCTAATCTTCTTATTTCTTCAAACTTCTCAATCACTTCTAACATAGACTTCAAAAGTTTAACTTGATCTTTTTTTGCTAACTTAGTTTTTTTCACTTATTTCTCCATATATTCAACACACTATTATAAAAAATATGGTCGATAAAACTTTATTCGTAATATCTCCTTTTATTTTCTAATTAATGAAAACATATCACTAGCTGTAATATCCCGGCATAGATCCGAATTCGTTTGAACATACAATCTATTTCCATTCTCATCTGTGAAAACATACTGGTAATATTCTCCTTTCACATCTAAAATTCTTATAAAAATAAATTCAGATTTAAATGGATCCGAATTATTCATTCTATACACTTGTCCAATTTCAATTCCCTTGCATGTATCAGTTTTGCTTGTACTATTAAGTACACTACATCCCAATAAGCACATTAATAATAAAAAAACTAAAAAAACTAAAAAAATTCTCATTGTACTCTCCTTTTATTCATTTACAATTAATCTATGAATCTCTCTTCAGTTCTTTCAAAATAAACTCTTTATTCATTTTAATCCTCCTGTTCAATACTATTTAAAATATTAATCAAGTCGCTCTCCGATACAAATACAAAATCATAACTCAATGAGTCGATTTCATGTATTGTATATTCTCTTTCTACTATTTTATTTTTGTTTTTAAACGAACAAACAACGCCATTATGCTTTCTATTTAATTTTAAAGTTATCTCAGTGTCGCCTATATTGTCGCTTAATGTACACAAACTGAGATACCAGTGTAAAAGTGTCTTATTGGTTATCATAATGTTTCTCCTTTGTCTAATTCAAAAGCTTCTAAGTTACGGCATCTATCTGAACGTCCTTTTCCTTTTCCTTCATACTTCCTCTTACCGTCTTCAGATACATAGATACTTCGATAATATTCTTCCCTTATCTCCAAAACCTTAATGTATAGTGCTTTGGTATCAAACGGATTCTCACTGAGTGATATCTTGTATACTCCCCCTAATACTACATTAGAACATTCTTCGGATACCGGCTCATTATTATAAACTACATCAGGGTCTTTATTAGTTTCAATATTCTCTGGTATAATCCATATAGAAAGCATAATAATATAGCTTAGTAAAGTAGTGATATTCATTTTAAACCTCCATTAATAAAATTATTTAATATCTTTTAGTTCAATTGTTGCAGAACTAGCAAGGCCCATAGCACTTTTAGGCATTTGAAATTGTAAAATTTCAATATTATATTCTTCAAAAACTTCTAAAACATAAAGAAATTCTTCATCGTTAAATCTAAGAAATTCTATTATTTTAGGATTTTTTTCGCATATATCAAAACCTTTTGTACATTCTAGATAACCTCTTCTTCTTATTTTTTTATATTGTGTTTTTTCAATACCAAGATATTCTAAAACATTTTTCCAATTATATTTTTTTATGTTATTCATTATGAACCCCCTCAAGTATTAATCAATCAACTCTAATATAAGTATACAGTATCTATTTCATAAGTCAAGAGTTTTTTATAAATAATATCAGAAAAAACTAAATTAGGAGAATATTATATGTGTACAGCTCAAAAAGATCTACTAAAAAATGCGATTGAAGATATGAGAAAGAATGGCAAAATAGATACCACAGTGGAATCTTCGATGGAATCGTTTATAGATGACATTACTTCCACTGATTTTTATGAGGTTGCTTATTCAGAATTTGATCAAACATCATCCGTTAATATTGTATTTGCTGATGCTTCTCGGACAGCAACCTATTCAACTGCCGGAACAGATGAACTAATAACATCCGCTATTTCATTAGCAACTTCGAAGATCAAAGGACTTAAATTAAAAGGATCAGATGAGAATGTAGATTGGCAACTATCTTTAGACGGCACAAACTTTTTCAATGTAGATTCCTATAATATAGATGAAGCTGTTACGACGACTGTTTATATTAAAGCATTGGTACCTGCTACTAATGTTATTTCCGGAATTATCATAATTTATGAGAATGTTGTTTAAATCGTTTCTAAGAGACTTTTCTAATCTACCCGACACTTACTATTCATTTTATCTTTTCATTCACTAGAGACAACCTGAGACCGATCATTCATCTATTTAAAACTAAATACTTGATAATTTCATTTAGCTTCTCCTTTAAAAAAAGATGTTATTGTTGTTGGTTCCGGTATAGGCTTCCAGAAAATACATTTAATACATCCTGGAATAGTAGTCTTTCTATATTCTATAGCTTCTTTATTTGAGCACCATAACGAGCAAGCCGATGTTAGGTGATAACAATCGTAGCAACTTCTTTTATCTTCTGGTAAGACAGCTTCAAACTCTTCTTTAGTCATATTATATATTTCTTCTTGTGTCATGTCCTTAAAAAGTTTCTTGGACATTTCTTTCTCCGTCATTATTTGTCAAACGTTTTATATAGTTCTCTAGCAGTCTTAGGAATATAAACTTTTCCATCTATAATGATTTTCATTTCTTTCTTTCCGAAATCAGTTTCCCAAATCCACCACTTAATTGTTTCTTCTTCTGATTTGTACTTTTCTAAAAAACTATCTACAGCACTATTAATCAATTCACATATAAGTATGCCTAACTTAGAATCTATTCCAGTATAATCAAAAGCGTCATCTGTTCGTCTATACAATCTCTCAAGCATTAGCATGTCTTTACAAAATTTATATCTATCTATTTTCATTATATTCCTCCCCAGTAATTTTTTCACCATCTTTCCAATAAGACTTCTCATGAAGTTGACCATTAGAATAATAGTCTAAATATTCTCCATGTATATACCCATCCTTCCAGTAAGACTTTTCATTGAGTTGACCATCAGACCAATGCCGCAAACATTCTCCATGTCTTTCATAATCCTTCCAGTAAGACTTTTCCCAGAGCTGACCATTTTCATAATAGTCTAAATACAATCCTTCATATTCTATTCCAGACAGCCACAATTCGTCTCCTCTAGTCTTCTTCAGTATATCAAAACAGTTCATGACATCCTCCAAAATAAAAAAATCAACTCATAATTTAATAATACACTATCATTTCGAATAAGTCAAGAGTTTTTATAAATAATATTAAAAATGGAGAACATATATGAAATATTTTGAAGATATCTTAAAAAAATACACGGATGCGGACAATAATGAGATACCAAATCTATCCAGAACAGTCAATATAGACAGTGTAATCAATTCTGAATATTTAATTGATTACTATATTAAAGATGGAGATACTCCTGAACTACTCGCATTGAATCTATACAATGATAAGGACATGTGGTGGGTTATTCCAGTTGTAAATAAGATGCTAGATATATACAATGAATGGCCTCTTACATCAAGAGTATTAAAGTCATGGTACACCAAATTAGTAGCAGATGGAGAGATAACAGGAACAGCTGCTCAAAAGGCTGTTATATTTGCTACACTGAAAACAGAGAACAATGCTAAGAGAAAGGTTAGTGTGATAGATCCAAAATTTATTGGAGACTTTCAAAAAGATCTACAAACAGTTATCAATAATATATGAGGTATTGGTTGTGCCATCAATCATAATAAAGTCGCTTTCAAAGAAATTAGATGTACCAGTTAAAGACTTAGAGAAAGTATGGAAAGAAGCAAAAGAGATTTCTAGTAAGTTAGGAAGATCTTTTGATATAGATTATGTAATAGGTATTTTTCAGAAATTGTGTAGAGTTAAATATAAGTAGTCTATTCAGTATGATTAGCAAGAATCATGAATGCCTGTACCATAGAAAGACAATCTATTACAAAACTATCTGCCTTTGCTTGTGTAATTAATTTATCAATTTTCTTAGCTTCACTTAGCCAATGATCGTAAACAGGCAATTCATATTCTTTTAATGCTATTTCTCGTATATAGTTATTACTTCCTTTTTTAATATACATAAAAATTGCATAAAACTTATTAATTTCATCAAGAGTATTTTCAAACTCTCCTGTTCCTATAATCTTGATACCATGTGCTTCAGTAATTATCTCAAAAGCTTTTTTGTTTATCATTTCTACTTTTTCTCCATTAGCAGTAATCCAAAAATTATCTTTCATAGGATAAGCCCATCCTTCTGAAATTTTACTCATTTAATCCTCCTTAAATCTATCGTCTCTATCTATCATTATTCCATCTTCCCAATAAGATTTTTCTTCAATACTACCATCATAATACCAACATTCTACCACACCATGTAGCTTGCCATTCTTATAACAATTAATTTCACATAACTGTCCGCTTGGATACCATGATTTACGTATTCCATATCTACGTTTATCCTTCATATAGAATTTATATCCTAATTGACCATTTTTATGATATTGCAAATGTAGTTTAATATCTTTGTTTATTAAATGAATTGTGCTGCCTCTAGTATTTTCTAATAGATCAAAACAATTCATTAGAACTCCTCATTGATATATAAATGTCCGTTTGAATACCATCTCTTATGATTTCCATTTAGGATATTATCTTTATAATAAGATTTATCTAATAGTTGACCATTAAAATACCACTCTAAATGTAATCCTTCGCCTTCTACTCCTGTTAGCCATATATCAGCACTTACAGTATTATCTAATAGATCAAAGCAGTTCATTAAAATTCCTCTGTTTTTCTGATTTGAATATTCTTTCCACCTGGTATCTTATCAGTTCCTGATGTTACCCATACAGTTTTTATACCATAAGTGTCATAGTCATAGCAAAATTCCCCGTCGGTAAAATATATTAATTGTTTCTTATGAATCTTATTTTCTCTCATGTAATCAAATACGGGTTGGACTCTAGTTCCTCCTTGACCACATATTTTAATATTTTTCCATTGACCTTTTTCATATGTCGCTACAGATTGAACATCACAATCACATTGTATGAGAGTAATTTTATTTGTAATTGAATCAAGCATACTTTCGATCTCTCCAAAGAAGTCTTTTAGTAGATCATAGTAGAAAGTTGAGCCAGAAGTATCAACAGCAATAACTATCTCAACTTCGTTGTATTTCTTTCCCGGAAGAGGCAAACTTCTTCTATTATATCTAGTCCAACTTGATTCGGGATTATCTGTTCTTTGAGCAACCAATTTCCTAAATGTTTTCTTCAATTCATTCTGCCATTTTATTTGTGACTTAGTAAGCTTATCGAGAGTTGCTTTCAGATTACTAGATATATTTCCATAGTTTCTCATTTTAGCAGCCTTAATAGTATCTTCTATAGCAATCTTAGACATTTCATCAATAGTAATGTCTTCATGTCCTGAATGATCATCAATTGTTTGATAATCTCCTGTTCCTGTCTCTCCCATTTCAGAGTTTTCCTTGGCTTTCTTATATAAGAAACTATATATTTCTTCAGTAACAAGATTTCCTGTGTATCCATCTTTATCTAGAATGGATTTAAAACATCCATTCTCAGGAATTTCTAACTTAGTTCCTCCAATAGATGATTTAATCACTTCCTCATTAATACATATATCAGAAGCAACATTAATTATTTTAATCAGCTTATTACCTATTCTATCATGTGTAAGTGTAATAAGATGCATTATCTCATGTACAAGTACTCCTTGCTGTTCTTGAGGAGGTAAGCTATTGAAGAATTCTTCATTTACAATCATTATTAGTGTTCCTTTGTCTACAGCAACTCCAACAGTAGGAATAGAATCTGTACTTATATACTTAAATCTATTCAAGAACTCTGAGAAAAAAGGAGCTCTAGTAAACCAATCAGCACATATTTGTTTTATTTTTTCAGGAACATACTTCATTATAAATCTCCAATAATTAAATCATTAAATTAAGAATTAGGTAAATCAATCAATTGCTGAATCTCTTCATCTGTTAGATCGAGGTCTTTGTCTCTTCCGAAAGTTGTTATGAACCTAACATTAATTTCTGAATATTCTTCAACAAAATCCTTAAAGAAGCTGATTAATTTTTCATCTTCTGTATTATGAATATCTTTGATCAATCCAAAAAGATGATCATCAGTAACATACTTATCAAGATACTTGAAAATATTCTCAAACGTATCTTTAGAAAAATCGTTTGCTTTAACTACATCTTTAATCTGTCCATTCAATTGATGGATTCTATGTCTTTCAAAACTATCAAGTTTAGTTTCAATCTCTTCAAATCTCTCAACTACATCTTTAAAAGAAACACTTTCAAGCTCAGTAAGGAATTGTAAGAATGTTGAAGTTACTCCGTTTAACATACTAGGACCAATAAGTTCAGTGATTTCTCTAATTTTATTATCATTTTGTTTGATAATATCTGAAAAGAGTGTCCATGTTCTAGGTGTGATTGATTTTGTGCATTCATCTTCAAAGTCAACATATAATTTACCAACGTCTCCTTCGAGATAATTAATAATCTCTGGAACAACTTCGTTTTGTCTTGCCCATGTCAACCAACAATCGATTTCCGGTTCTACTTCGAGATATACGAATCTGTTTTTAAGAGCTGAATCAAATTCGAGTACGTCTGTTCCATCTTCTGCTCCGAGATTACCAGCAGCAACAATGTACCAGTTATCTAATAGTTCGTATTCTCCAACTCTTCTATCATATACAAGCTGAAAGATGGACTGTAACACGTCTGGCCGGGCTCTGTTGATCTCATCTAAGAAAAGAATACCAGAAGTACCTTCAAACCTTTCAATGCCTTTAAACGGAATCATTTCAGGCGGAAACCAAGAAGAAACTTTTTTCTCATGATCTATAGCAGGAATACCTCTAACATCACAGCTATCTAATTGTGACAATCTGAGGTCAATAAAATCAAATCCCATTTCTTCGGCTAACTGAGCAACAATCTCAGATTTTCCGATACCCGGTTTACCGTGAAGAAAAGGAGCGATAACTTGTTTTTTGCCTTTAATAACTAACTTCTCTAAAATGGACTTTGTTTTTAAAATGTTCATAATGCCTCCAAAAATTAAATACTCAAACAATCTACTAATAATATACTATATAAATAGTCAAAAGTAAAGATTTTTTTAACTTATTTAAGAGGTTTTTTGTAAATGTGTGTTTTCATTATTCTTTTGGGCCCACTTTTCATATCATGCTTCTTGTATTTTTATATTGGATTTGTTGAAACCAATAAGAAATACGGAAAAATATTAGCCAAAATAACACGGTATGATATTTTTATAAGAAGTAAGATAGGTAAACTTGATAATTCTTTCATTGATAAATTCGATTTGGCTTTCATGGTTATGTACAATAAGATTAATAGGAGTGATAATATTGAAGTGGTTCCGGATATATTAAAAAATACTGAGATATTCATTGTAGATAGTATAGAATATTTAAGCAACAAGTTTGCTGCTGGCATTACTTTCAAGAAGTTTTCGTGGAGAAGATTGAAATACATATACTATATAGGTATTAGCTATGATGTTATTTCTTTAAATTTCACTGTAGATCAATTATCAGAATTATTACTACACGAGTATAAGCATGATTGGTTAATACATCAAGGAAAAGATCCAGATCCAACTCATTCAAGTAATCTATTCAACGACTAATCTAAAAAAATATATAAATACATATATAATTAATAAAATAGATATATGGAGAAATAGATGGCTTTTACAACAACAGAATTTGTAGCAGATAATTTAGAATCAATTACAGATGTTAATGCTGATGGTACGGAGTGGGCCTGTGTATACGATGTTAAAAATCCGAAATGTGAATTCGTTGAGTTACTTTACAAATACACTAAGAATACATCAACCAATTTTACACTAAAAACTGAATTCGTTAGTAAGCGTGTATCAGGTGAATTCTTTGGAGAAACTATCCTAGACACTACCTCAATGACTGTTGATGATGCTACATTGACAATTGATACAGCTGGATCATATAGTATTAGAATTCCTGTAGGGATTGCTAATGATAAGGTAAAGATAACAATAACTCCTGATGTAGCAGGCGGAACAGACACACTCGAAATTTACATTGATGAATTAACTAGTAAATCATCTAGATAGGGAGGAAAAAATGAGAAATAGAAGTAATAAATTACAAAAAGACAAATCTCCTTTTAATGGCTCTCTAGATTCGTCATATGAACTTGATTATAGAGATCTAGCAAAAGAAGAAGCTAATAGAACGATATACATAGCAACCACCGGAAATGATTCTACTGGAGATGGAAGTTCTGGTGCCCCTTTTCTTACTATTAATAGAGCACTATTAGATATAAAACCGTTTAATGAAGCAACCATAACCGTATCTTTTGATGATGGAACTTATACATTAGCAAACGATTTATTTATAAGAGATTATGGAAAAAATGCTGAATTGAAATTTGAGACTACTAATAGTGGGTTTTCCGTAGTTGAAGCTTCATCAACTTTTACATCAAATGACGGATTCACTTACAATAATACAGCAAAAACATGGACAGTAGATGAGCATAAAGGAAGATTTATAAGAGTCATATCGATGGTCTCAGGTACTCTCCCTACTGGAAATTCAGCATATATTCCTATACTAAGTAATACCGCTACAGCACTTGAATTGTCGGGCGCATATTATAACAATTATAATGCATATGAAATAGTGGAGTGTGACGTTGAAATAGCACACAATTCAAATAATATTTTTACTGCTACCGATTCAAATTCGTATTTGCAGTTTAATAGAATTGAATTTTCTGGTACTGGCGGAGTATATTGTGGATGCGACACTATTATCCCTATTCAACAGGCAGTTGCTGCTACAGTTTTCAATGCATGTCACATTGAAAACAGTAAAATTAGAGGTGAACGAACATTTTTGAACAATTGTTTCTTGGATTGTAGTGAAAGATGTCATATAAGAACCTTGACTTCCTGTGTTATTAATTCGAGTACTGATTATATACTTACAAATTATGCTGATAATGAAAGATCAGCTTACTTTTCGTTTGGTTACGGTAATTACAAAGGAGTCGGTACAAATACTTTATTTTTAGGAGACGGCTCAGTAAAAGAGTATGATTCTAAATATTCAAACTTTAAAGTACTTTTTTATAAAATGAAAGAATTGGTTATGCAGGGAGATTTTATATTTGGTTCCAATGTAAAATTCATGGCACAAATTCTTCCAGGGATCACAGAATCCATTATTTCAAAGTATGGTGATCTGTATGGTGGATATTATTCGGTCGTATTTACTGGTGCGCCAACGACAGCATATTTGACTAAAGACGGTTCTACAGCATTTGAGCAATATATTAATTTGGATGAAAGTATTAACGCAGGTTTACTAAGTGATAATTATACAGTTTTTACAGAAAATGACATTGAAATCACTGATAAAACCAAAGGCATAGTAATGACTACTCCAGATGGAACAAAAAGATATAGAATCAACATTGATAATGCTGGTGCTTTAGTAACAACTTTAATATAATCAAACATTTAAATCAATCAATCAAAAGCCATTTACATCAACTCAAATATTATAATATAAATAAGTAGTAGAATAATATGTAAAAATAATAGGAGAAATAGATGGCTTTTACAATCACCAAAGTAAATACTAATAATATAACTCAAATAACAGATGACGGATCTATCTGGAGTGTATACTATACTAAAACAAACAAACAACATAATTCATTGATGTTTTATATAGACTATACACAGGGTGATGAAACTGAAATAGTTATAAGAGTTAAGAGAATGGATCAACGATTATCAACTGAATATTTTTATGAAACTATTGCTAGTGGTACCGGCGAGATATCTATATATGAGCAGACTATCACCTCGTCCGGTAGATACGTAATACATTGGCAGATAGCTAAATCAGAGGAATTTGCTATTATAGAAGTAGAACCAGATGCTACAACAGGAGACGGAACAGTATTAATAGAAATATCAGAAAATAATTTCTCAACTTAATTTCAATAAAATATATAAATAATATCAGATAAAAATATAATAGGAGTATTTTATGACTATAAGAGAAGGGATGAAACAATTAACTTCTGTTAGTTCCGGATCAATTGATCCAACCATAATAACAAGAATAGAAACATTAGAGGATTATGATGAAACATACGAGATTTTCACAAACATTACAAGCGGTACAACAAGTACGATCACAAAACCAATCGGCTCAACAATTGTCCTTGACAGATATCCAGAAGCAGGTGACGCAATTATTGTCACCACAGACACAAACGGAAGACCAATCGATACACCGGCCAGAACAGCAGCAGGAGAAATCATCACAACAACATTTGACACGGCGGGAAATTACACTCTTAGTGGCACTCCATCTGCTTATCCTGTTAGCCTTATATATCAAGTCACCATCAGCAGAGCAAATGCTGGAAATATTACGCAGTCTAGTATTGTAGATAAATTTGAAACTTACGAGGCAGATGAAATAGCAGTCGACTCAAGTGGATTCTCTGGAAACTTAAGTACAACTGACATTGAAGTTCAAACAGCATTGAACACAGTCGATGGACTAACTATACCAATAGCAAGTGATATAGCATATAATTCTGTAACGTGGGATAGTAACACTGATGTTCCTACTAAAAATGCTGTTAGAGATAAGTTTGTGACTAGTGATACTGCAATAGGACTCAATACAACTCATAGAGGTCTAACTACCAATCCACATTCAGTTACTATGGATCAACTTCCTATTAGCGTAATAGGAACACCAACTTATGATAATTTAGCAGACGCATTTAATATGTTTGGTAGTGCTGGACTGGTTTCTGGTGGAGTGATTACTGATGCTGGTGGAGCTACTATTAATGTTAGTGCTGGATCAGGTCTCGTGAGATCTTCAGATGATTGTTTGGCCCAAATATATTCGTTTGATTTTTCAGCTATTGTTGGAACAGCTATACCAACTGATACAGTAAGATATATAGGAGTTGAATACAATGCTGGATCACCACAAATATTGATTAGCGCAACAAATAACTTTGACGAACATACTATTTTTGCACTTGGGACAGTGGTGAATGAAAGTGGTGTATTACATATATTGAACAACCCTCAAAAATTTACAGATTCAACCACCTCAATTATTCATAGGTTTTATGAGACCGATAGATTCAAATATGCTGAAAGACTTGGAGGCGGATATCTAGCAGAGACAGGAACCAGAAATCTAACACTTACAGCTGTTGAGTTTTATGACAGACTTAATGAGTTTGAGATCACTTCAAAAAATACAAGTACAGGGGACACATTCGATTCTTATAGTTCTTCTGGTTTAGAGAGTACGGGCAACACACAATGGGATAATCTTAACTATGATAATGCTGGAACTCTCACAGCTATGGCAGCTAATAGATATGCAAATCTCTGGTTTTATGTCGAAATGGATGATTCAATTGTGTGTGTATACGGAACCGGCCAGTACACTAGTTCGGCTGCTGCACAACAAGAATCAGCTCCAGCTACATTACCAGCAAGACTAACTTCTCATGGTAAACTATTAGCTAGGCTCACATTCAAGCAAGCTGATACAACAGCATTAGCTATCGAGTCTGCTTTTGATGTGTCATTCAATGGCACACTTGCATCCGTTCATAACAATCTTTCTGGATTACAGGGTGGAATAACAGATGAGTATTATCATCTATCAGCAAGTGATTACACAGCTATAAGTGGATGGAGTGAGTCAAATGTAGTTTATGTTGGTAAACATGGAAATGATTCAAACGATGGACTAACAATAGCAAATGCTAAATTGACATTTGCAAACGCAATAACATATGTTAATACTCAAACCCCAAGCTCTTCTAACAGATTTTCTATTCTATGTAATGATGCTGGTGAATATACTGAAAGTTTTACTGTTCCGTCTTGGGTGGGAATTATAGCTCCAGCTGCTAAGATAGTCGGTAATCAAACAGTTAACGAAAACAGTCTTTTGAATTCTTTTAGATTAGTTGCTTCATCTGGATACGCTGTGAATAAGACTACTGGTTCAGGTGCTGCTACAGTTGTTTGTCCTAGAGCTGTTTTAACTTCTACTGCTGGTGCTCTAACATGTACATCAGGTGTAGTAAATTATTCTGGTAATTCTATTGAGGTCGTTGATGGAGTTGCTATTAACGGAGTAAATGGAACTGTTAATGCTAAAGTAGAGTATATAGATATAACTGGAACTGGAACAGGTCTTGTTAGTGCATCTGGAGGAAACTTATTCTTTAACGGTACATCTATATCTTGTAGTGGTGCTGGTACCGCTTTAAGTCTTAACTTAACATGTACTATTACTGCTATGGTTAATAGTATATCTTGTAATGTAGCATATAATGTTATAGATGCTTTCTCAACTCTTAAATTGAATTGTGCTGAACTATCAGGTACACAAACTGGCATAGGAACAGTTAATTATTTTTCTGTTGATTCAGGCGCAATATTAGACGGTAGTATAAGAATTTTGGATTTAAACACGGCTAATGGATTAGTTCAGACAGATGCTGATGGTGTACTTAGTACTACTCTAACACCAAGTGGATTAACATCTATATCTGCTACGACCGGAACATTCACAAATGTTGGTGGTACATTAAGTACAGCTGCTCAAAGCAATGTTACTAGCTTAGGAACTCTAACTGGCTTAGGAGTAAATGGAACAACTTCTTTAGATGGATCTGTTACAATAAATGAAAGTGGATCAGATGTTGATTTTAGAGTTGAATCTGATACTAACGAAAATGCTTTGTTTGTTGAGGGTTCAAGTGGTAATGTAGGAATAGGAGTCGATACTCCATATCAAGGCGTTTTACATGTTAGATCATCAATAGCAACACAACCAAGAGGTATAACTACAGAACAATATACAGATGATTCTAAGGCACCAATGATCAATCTAGTAAAAAACAGACCTACTGGTCAAACTGCTGTGAATAATGATTATTTAGGAACATGTCGCTACATGTTTTACAATGATGCAGCGACTCCTGAATTGATAAATGGATGTGGTATGGTTGGACAAGTTATTGATATAACCGATGGATCAGAAGATTGTAGTTTAGCTTTTTGGACTCAGGTTAACGGAACTTATACTAATGTACTTAATTTGGCCGATGGTAATATTGGTATTGGGGTTGATATACCTACTGAAATTCTTCATATTCAAGAAGATACAGCAAAAGTATTAATAGATTCTTCTGGAGACAGTACAAACGGATCAGCACAAATTGAACTGTCAAACGATGATGGTAAAAGAGCTAGATATAGTGTTACAAGAAGCGGACTTGCTGGAAGAGTAAGTAGAGCAGAATTTCAAGCTGATAATGAACTAGCTATATATACAGGTGGAGTTAATTCATTCACTGCTATATTTGATAATGATGGTAAATTGGGTATAGGAACACAAAATCCTTTATATCCTCTTTCTATTGCTAGAAATGGACAAAGTGCACAATTTACTGCACAATGTTACTCATCATCAACTTCAGATTCTCCTACTCTTTATTTTATGAAATCATCATCTAGTACTTTAGATGTAGTGTCAGAAACAATTGATAGTGATAGATTAGGAGTGATAAATTGGTATGGAGCAGATAACACAGACGCATTTGATGTTGGTGCACAGTTATCAGTTATACAAAATGGTGCTAGCGGATCAAAAATACCGTGTGATATGATATTTAAAACAACTTCTTCTGGTCTTTTAGAAAGATTACGAATTACTAGCGGTGGTTCATTGTCTACAGGAGCAGAAACAACACCAGATGTAGGACAAGGCGGAATATGTTTAAATCAAGGTGGATCAGATTTAAACATATTCTCTTTAAAATCTTCTGATGTGGCTCATGGTATAACAACATGGGAGGAGACAGATACATATTATTCTATGTCAAAACAGTCAAATGCTGCTGGAGGAGTATTCATGAGAGGATTAACTGAAAGTGACGTAGCTTTCTACATGCAGGGATTCTCAACCACTCCTTCAACTGTTACTTCATCAGCTGCTACAGCGTGTTTATCCTTTGATGGAGTTAAAAAAAGTGGAACTAGCTACGCTGCACTAGGATCTACAGAAAACATAGCGGTTTTCAATACTGTTGGGTCGGCCAAGGTAATATTCAAAGGAAATGGAAATGTTGAAGCTGACGGAACAGTAACTAGTAACTCATTTGACTTTGCTGAATATTTTGAATCTACTGACAAAACATCTATTCCTAATGGAACTCCAGTTGTTCTAGAGGCTGATAAAATAAGAGCTGCTATTGAAGGTGAAGTACCGTTTGGAGTAATTTCAGCAACTGCATGTTTCATTGGTAATCAAGGTCTTGGATGGCAACAAAGATATTTGACAGATAATTTTGGTGCTAATATCATGGAAGATATTGAATGGGTTAAATGGGAAGAAGAAGTTTGTACAGTTGAAGCAGTAGAAGAGTCTGAAGATACCGAAGCTAAAGATGCTGTTTATAAGATGACAACTCAACGTTGGAAAATTAAAGATTTAGAAGAAGGGTTTGTTATTCCTGATAATGCTGAATACTATATAACACAGGATACAAAGATGAATCCTGATTATGATCCACAAGCTGAATTTGTTTCAAGAAAAGATAGACCGGAATGGAATGTAGTTGGTTTACTCGGACAAGTTTATATCAAAAAAGGATCACCTGTTCATCCTAACTGGATAAAATTAAAAGAAGCAAACGAAGAAGCGGATCTATATCTGATTAAGTAATAATAAAGGGACTCGAAAGAGTCCCTTTTAATAATCTACTTAAGATCTTTTATTGATTTAAACTCTAATTATTCACTTGAAAGAAATATACCATCATCAATATATTCTACTTTTGAAATATAAATTCCTTCATTTTCCATTGTTTTTTCTACTTCATCAATCGCATCACGTACCGTGTTTGCATATACATATATGCAACCATCAGTATCTTCAAACCCTCTAAGTGTTCGTTCAATTCTGAATAATTTTTTAATTTCACCAATATTTTTTATCATTTTAAGCGTATTTAGAATTTTTGTCATAATTAATAGTCTCCTTTTCTCTTACTAATATCCGTATTTTCTTCTAATACGTCTAAATTAGCTAATAATTCAATTAACTGTTTTACCTCTTGATGTGGTAAATTAGTTCTATCAAGATAACTAATAACACTCTTTAAACTATCTTCTCCAATCATGAATACTCTTTTTTCTTCCATTGTTTCCTCCTTAGGGTGTTTAGTATATTATTTACATATTCTCTCTAAGCATTTCTCTAACGAACTCAGCATTCAGCTTTCCAAATGCTTTAGTAACTACACTTCTTTCACTACTCTCTGGTAGATCAGCATTCATTTCAGCTGAACAATCATCCATAAAGTCTTTAAATGCATCTGTAGATACTTCCTTAATAAACTGACCAAACAGTTTAAAATCAGGTTCTCCAATTTTACTCATAGCACTAGCGAATCTTGCTTTAGTTAGATACTTAGTATATTCATTAATCCATTTCTGCTGTAAGTCTGATAAAACAAATGTCTGCCTAGGCTTCTTTGGTTTTCTTGCTTTATCAGTCCACTTTTCATTCTTATTTTTTATTATAATTCTTTCTTGTCTCATATAAAGAGGGTTAACAGGTTTAATAACAACTCCCTCACATATATTATCTTCTATCTCAGGAAGATTGAGCATAGAAGGTACTTTTGTTTGAAATTCATTTGAATAGTTTAGACACTCATCTAGTGTTCCTTTGAAAAGAAATGGTACATGAGGAATGCTTAAGAAGTTACACATGCCTATCACAGCTTCAGAATCAACCCATGAGGCAGAATCATCATTCATTAAGGCAAACACATCAAAAGCAATGAATTCGTTGTCAGGAGTGTAGTATATTCCTTTCTGGACCTGTGTAGAGTTGTTATTAGGTGTTACTTCTTTATGAGGATAGTTTCCTCCAATCAATTCTCCAAATACGTATAGTTCTTTTATATTTGTAAATGTTCTAAACATCTTCAATATCTTTTCTTCATATTTTTCTTTTACTGATTTCCAATTGAAGAAACTCTCATCTATTAGAATACTGGTTCTTTTTTGACATTCTACAGTTTTTCCATCACAAACAAATGAAAAATTTGCTCCATGTACTTTTTCAGTAACCATCCACTCATAACTTTCTCGATCATATCCAAGATCTCTAATCTTTTCAATATACTTTCCCTTGTATGAATTTTCAATTGAGTTATATCTTTTAAACTTCAATTTTATCCTCCTATAGATTATCGTATAGTCTTTTTAAAATACTTATAGCGTCACGTGGATATTGGTCTTCAATTTCATCTATAGCATTTTTAACTTCTAATAATACATGTTCAATCAATTCATCTATTTCTATACTTCTGTAATAAGTAACTGTACTATCGTTATTGCTAACATCTTCCTGGTCAAGTTCTTCTGGCAATAAAGTCATTTTTACCTCCCTAATTTCTCTAAAAAAGATTCTAATATTATATTCCTATATTCGTTATCAAATCTAATTATCAATTCTTCTGAATCTAACATAAGCTCTAAACCAAGTACTTTGTCCATTCTCTCGATCCAGTAAATAGCATTAATAATATTAGATAGATTATTTCGATTGAATCTTATTTTGATATATCCAAGTCTTTTAAAAGACAATTCAGAAAAGTCTTCAAGTGTTTTTACATTTTCATAATCAGATAGTTTAATATCATGACCATCGCAAGAAAACTGAGCCACTACAAAATCAATTTTATTAATTCTTTTACAATAATCTGACATAAAATTATCCATAATACCAAATTTATTTTCTAAATTGAATATTCTAATCAATAAAGCTTTTAGTTCTTGTGTAAAAGGATAGTCATTAAAACAATTCATCTCATAGTACTTCTTTAATTTTTTTCTATATTCTTTTATGTCTTTTACATTCTCTAAATCTTTATATACTTCAAACAAATCTTTCATTTCTCATGCCTATTTTCAGTTAACCAAATTTCTATATATTTTTCTCTTAGTAATTTACTTGAATTGTTCTCTCTTTTTATTATAGTGTCTATTACTAATTTTGGCACTTTTCCTCTAAGTACAAAATACAATTGTTTATATTGATTTGTAATTCCTATTAAATGATAGTACTCATTAATATTATCAAATCTAGATCTATTATACAGGAACCATTTATCAGAGTCAATGTTTTTTTGTAACTTTTTCATTTCTCTTAGTCCTTTCAATATAAATGTATGATTATACTTTATTTTATCAATTAAGATTTTCATCTCATCTACTTTTATTTCATTGTAGAATTCATCTATTATTTTATTCAATATCTCAACTCTACCTATTCTGGCATTGACTCTAAAAGATTGATACGCATATTCGTTTGATATAATCACTTTATCATTTTTAGAAGCGATTAATGAAAAGCAGAAAAACAATGTGAAAACAATTAATATTTTTTTCATTTGTTACTCCTTCATGTTAGATATTTTTCCCAAACTTCTTTTTCCGATTCACATAATTTTACATTAGGAATACTTTTGAACTTATGAATATTAACATCAATGACAGAATCCATGAAACTATCATACATATCATTGATATTCTTCCAGCTTTCTTGATGTTTTTCATTTTCTTCGTCAAAGTCAGTGAAAAGATACTTGTTTGGAGTAAGTTTAAGAACGTTTAAATACTCTTTTCTAAGTCTTTCCATATTCTTTTCTACAGCATACACGTCTTTTCCAGTGGCATCATCTGAATATACAATTAACGTATTGTAGATTTTTGTTAATTCTTTTCTAGTTACTTTCATTTCTTCTCCTTTTAAAATAATGATTGAATAAAAAATACTTTTGGTGCTATGAAACATTTAACAAGAGTTATAATATTTAAAATTGTAAATATTATAGGAAAAACATTACAAACAGCATAAACCAATAAACACATGACAAAATCCTCAGAATCTCTTATCACATAATCTTTTTTATAAAATTTATAGATACATATATTAATCAACACAATACACAGCAAACAAATTATTATACCAACACTCGATGTTAATATCTTGTAGTTAATAAAATTGTTAAATAGTTCTGGTGCTTGTGTTTCAATAACATTTAATAATTTTTTGAATTGTAAACTATTCATTTCTTCTCCTCATTTAATAATCGTTTCTCATTCTTTCTTTTTTCTATTGCTTCAACCATCGTCATAACAGGTATCATTATCATACAATATATAGCAAACCAAGCAGCAACTCCCACTACCAATAAAACAATCGTTTCTTGATCCATGTGATCCTCCTGTTAATTTAAAATGGCATAATTCCGTCTACTATCAACATGATAATAGATACCGATATTAGACAAAACCCGATAGTTGATGCTACAACTGTTAAAATAATTCCTTTTGTATTCTGTGTCATTCTACTCTCCTTTATAAAAAATAACAACTCTCATAATCTATTTTACACGTTTAAAATAATTTGTCAAGTATTTTTTGAAAAAATCGCTAATCCATTTAATAATTTTTGATGTTTGATAAAAAAGGAAATCTAATTTAATTTCAGAAGAAATGATTCTTCTGTTAAAATTGTTGTTCCATTCTTTTCTGCTTTTTTAACTTTAGATGTTCCAGTCTCATTACTTATTAAAAAATCTAACTTTTTTGTTACGCTCTTTTCACATTTTCCGCCATTCTCTTCAATAATATCATAAATTTTCTTTTTACCTAATTCAGTTTTTCCAGAAATGCAGAATGACTTTCCAGAAATAGAAGATTCAATTGTTTCTTTAATCACTTGATCTTCTATTGTAACATAGTTAAAAATTTCATTGAAATTATCAACATTAAACAACATTTCATCTTTGATATCTGCAAACATAACACTTCCAATTCCTTCAATCTTGTTATCTGAAATTAGATCAATTATTGTGTCTGATAATTCATACCAATCAATTGTTCTTGTATGATTAAAATAATTATAAAATTCTTTTGCAATCAACTCACTCACTGAGTGACCAACATGTTTAAGTCCAAGAGACCTAAGAAATTGAGCCAAGGTGCATGTTTTATTATTCCGAATAGTAGAGACTATGTTGTTGATTGACTTCTCTTTAAAACCGTCTACATTGATTAAATGACATTCTCTTATCAAGAAAAGATCACTCACATTAGAAATGAAAGAATTGTTTCTAACTATCTTTTCAATGATCTTATCTGAAATACCTTTCATGTTCATCACATCGCAAAAATGAGAAATTGAACCAACAACTTTTGATAAACATTTTTCATTAGTACAAACAAGTGTTTCTGTTCCATGTTCATTTCTTATTTCTGTTTGACCATCACAAATTGGACATTCAGTTGGAATGTATGTGATATCAACATTGTGTTCAGTGTTGTTGCAGTGAATCTGCGGAATGATCATGTTCGCTTTGTATACTTCTATTTCATCGTATATAGCTAGATTAAGTTTCTTCAGCTCAGAAACATTATGACAAGAAGCTCTTTCAACTGTTGAGCCTTCAATCTCAGTTGGTTCAAAAACTGCAACTGGAGTAATTGTTCCTGTTCTTGATACATTCCAATCAATGTGTTTGAAAGTTGTTGTGTGAGTTTCATCTTTCCATTTGAATGCTATTGAATGTTTTGGATGATGTGATGTTGAATCAAGAGAGTTCGCATATTCTTTAAAATCAAATGTGACAACTTTTCCATCTGTTGGATATTCTATGTCTACATTATTCAAATCATATTCAAGATCAACATATCTTATTATTCTATCAACGCAAGTGAATCCCATTGTCTCAAGTGAATCGAAATCATCGGATTTATAATCATTCTCAAAAGGTGTTTCAACTGGATCAATCACAATAGCTTCAACAAATCTTTCAGCGCAAATTGATGAATCAAGTTGTCTGATTGAACCACCAACTAGATTTCTAGGATTCTTATATTCATCTTTGAAGTTCTCGAAATTCTTATAAGAAATGACAAGTTCACATCTTAAAACAAATCTCTCTTCAAATTCAATTCTTTTAGGTAGATTTAAGAATGTCTTTGCATTATGTGTGATATCTTCTCCAATCTTTCCGTTTCCTCTAGTTGTTGCTGAAACAAGAACGCAATTTTCATAAACTATTTCACAGCTTGAACCATCGAGTTTATCCGAAATGATGTAACTCTTTCCGCCATTGAGGAAATTCTCAATATCAGAAACTAATTTTGTTTTTTGTAAAGATAACATTGGATAGATCAATTCTTTTTTATTGAAACCATCTATTACTTCATATCCAGGTGATTGCGTTGGTGAATTTTGATAGATCTTTCCAGTTCTTTCTTCAAGTGCTTTTAGCTTATCAAATTTTTCATCCCATTCCTTGTCTGACATGATTGCTTGATCATTGTAGTATGCCTTTGAAGCAGCATTCAACTCTCGAATCAATCTCTTGATCATGTTATTCTCCTTTTTCTTCATGTTTTGGTGATATATCCACCCAAATTTTTCCATAATCATTTGTTATAACAACCTTTCCAGATTCAGTTAATCCAATAATCATAATATCAGTCTGTGTGTTGTTTGTGTTATTAACACCAGCGCAACTTATTTGTATAATCTTATCATTCATTTATTTCTCCCATATATTCTTCTAAAAATTGATTTCTCTTTTTTTCCAAGTATTTTTCAAAACAATCATCACAGTTTTTATGGTCACATCCTACACTATCTCCATGACAATGTCCTTCCTCTTGAAATCTTAAATTATCAATCATTTCATCAATAAGACTAATAATAGATCCTTCTAAAAACTTAATGCGCTCTTTATCAATCATTCTATTCTCCATCAAAGTTTAATTAACAACCTACATATACTATTTTACTCAAACAAAAACAAATGTCAAGGAGTTTCTTTATTTTCTATATCATTTAAAGTTTTAACTATTGATTCTCTAACATCTTCCATAGATTCGTGATTATCAAGTGCTAAATTTACATCCTCTACACTCATGCCCAATTTCTCAGCAAGCGATCCAACAGTTCCAAAGAGTCTATCAATTCTCTTTAATAACCATCTTTTCCGAATTCTGTCATAGCACACACCACAAAATTCTCCTAGAGAAGCCTCTACCCATTTATCATGTCCACACTCAGTACATTTCATCTAACTCTCCCATGATTATTATCAGTATCCATTGATTTATCAATTAATTCCACTTTCATTATACATTTTCCTTTATAATTATGAATTTTAAATTTTAGATATGTATGATATGCTCTATAATTTTCTTTGCATAAATTTTCTATATCTTTTTTAACTTTATAAGCGTCTTTTTTATTCTTAAAAACTTTCGTATAGATTGGTTTTTTATCTCTGTCGTAGAAAAACCAATCTATTATATCATGTGTAATACTTCTAGCACTCCGATTCATCTTTTGACACCTCGTTAATTTAAATTACAACAACTAAAAAAGTTTAGCACATTTTTAAAGAAAAGTCAAGTAATTTTAT
>Ga0233413_10000103_pt1 | contig 43365 bp, 41 predicted proteins | sample Na_anoxic_6_MG_FD_189019 | JGI IMG/M metagenome (GOLD analysis project Ga0233413, IMG submission 189019) | Seawater microbial communities from Saanich Inlet, British Columbia, Canada - Na_anoxic_6_MG | ecosystem: Environmental > Aquatic > Marine > Inlet | place: Canada: British Columbia...
TATGAAAATGAGGTCCGACCTAACAGAATTAAAAGAATTATTTAATAATAGAACATGTAGAACAGAAAGTTGTTTAAGAGATAATAAAGGTATTATATTAAGTGCCTATCATAATTTCATGGATGACAAAAATAGATTATTATTATTATTGAAATATATTGGTAAAATAGATGCTTTCTTTTCAATTGCTAAATTAATTGAAAGACAAAGTAATAGTTCTAATAAGTATTGTTTTGTTGATTTTAATAATAGTAAAAAACCATATTTATCATTAGAAGGTGCTTGGCATCCATTCTTGGTTGATGAACCTATATTAAATGATATTGAAATGGGTAAAGATAATAATCGTTCTACATTAATTACAGGACCAAATGCCGCTGGCAAATCAACATTTATTAAAACACTTATTATGAATGTTTGTTTAAGTCAAACATTAGGAATTGCAGCAGCAAATAAGATGACAATAACACCATTTAAATTAATAGATACATACTTACATATTCCAGATTGTAAAGGGCGAGATTCTTTATTTGAAGCAGAAATGCACCGCTGTAAGAAATATATTAATATTATTAAAAATATGAAAAATGATGAATTTGCGTTTGTTATAATGGATGAAATGTTTTCATCGACTAATTATGTAGAAGGTTATTCTGCCGCCTATGCTATATTAAATAAATTGAGTTCTTATAATAATAGTCTTTCATTAATAACAACACATTATACAAAATTAGGAAAATTAGAAGAAGCAACAAAAGGTAATATTAAGAACTATAATTTCTATATAGATAGAGATGATAATGATAATATTGTATATCCATATAAAATACGAAAAGGAGTATCAACTCAATTTATAGCACTTGAATTATTGAAAAATAATAATTTTGATGGTGATATTATTAAAGAAGCGATGGACGAAGCGTGTAAAGAAAACAAGATTTATGATGGATACTCTGATAAAGAACCACTTGATGTCATCAATAATGATACTGTAAAAAATAAACTAAATAAAAAATCTAAATCTAAATCTAAAACTAAATCTAAATCTAAAAAATATAAAGTAAGTGATTAGATAAAGTAATTCATTAGATAAAGTAAATAAATAGATAAAATAAAACATTAAATTCAAGTATTTATTATAATATAACTTTATTATAATAGAAATTCATCTACATATCTATGTTATTATTATGCACCTTATAATTAAAATAGATAGTATTTGTGATGATTATATTGTGGATGATTATATTTCTTTAATAACAATTCGTAAAATAAATGAAGGTAAATATGGTTCTGTATATTTAACTAATTATGAAGATTATGTTATTAAAATATTAAAAAATATTCCATCTAATCATTTCTTAACAGAGATAGAAGCATTTAATAAATTAAAGAAAATTACTAATTATCCACCAAATTTAGTGAAATATATTGCTTGTGGTAAAGTATCTGAATGTGATAAAGTCAAATATAAAAATAAGAAGGTTTTATTAATGAAAAAATATAATGAATTTTTTACATTATATCCTGAATTAAAATCTATACCACTTATATTTTATAATGATTATAAGTCATTTATAATAAAATTTATATATAAATTATTGAATGTTAATAAATTTATAGAAGATGAATTAAATGCTGTTAATATTGATATTAAATTACATAATATTATGACTGATAATAAAGATATTATTGTTATTGATTTAGGAATGTTAATTGAATATAAAAAAGAAGGAGTTATAATTGAAAATTTGTCAAACTATATAATATGGCCTTATGGAAAAACAAATTTAAAATATATTGCTAATTATTCTGTTGCTATTGTTGCTATGTATATTCTGTTTAAAAATAAAAAATATAATATTGAATTAGATAATAATATTAAAATTATACTTAAAATATTATTAGCAAGGAAATATGATACTACATATGCTATTGATTTTATGAAAGAACATTTTCCAAATGAATTAAAATGAAATAACGTCTTAATAAGTATGGAGTTTTTAATATAAAATTAAACATAATTAGAAATATTAAGTAATGATTTCAAAGGTTGTTCTTGATATTCTTCTTTTAATGAATAAAGAGGAATATTAACAGTTTCTGGTTGAAAAACGTTATAATTTGGTAAATATACTTTATTAAATCTATTTTCATATTGAAGATGAAAAGGAAGTTTAGTATCTGTTTCCGCATATGAATACAAATAATTTTTATTCATAAACATATTTGAATTTTCTAATTGTTGTTTAATTGTGTTTAATTCAATCTTTAAATTTGTATTTTCTGTTTGAAGTTGATTTATATCATCTTGTAATTTATCAAGACGTTTATCAGAAATTACAATATTCCATTCATCTGTATTTTCATCTGTTTTGTTGGCTGACATATAAAATATATAAGATTATTATTTTATGTATTTATTTTATAACCTCACGTTTTAGCGTTGCGTTGCAATAACGGTCGTCGGTCTTTTTTTATTATCTAGTTCACACAGGCACTTAGTCGAGAAGCTTTGTCTTCTCGACTTTGCTCTTTTTTCTGGGTGTCCATAAGAACAGCCAGCAGAAAAAAAGGTTTGTCATCTGGTCTTGGTCCGACATATTTCTAGACCGGTTCTTATAGAACATAATTGTCTTGACATTTAATACTGCCGATTTTATTGTTCAAGTTAAATATAGTCATATTTTAATATAATTATATATTAGATATGGATGAAACATTTAGACTTTTATTCTGGGACTTCATTAAACAAAATTCAGGACATTACGTCTTATTCATGATACTAATTATGTGTTCTTATCCTGTTAAATCTATATTACTTCCACGATTTTATGGTAAATTATTTGATGTTTTAAAAGAAGGTTCTGTTGATATAAATGCCGCTAAAAAACTAACATTATACATTATTTTATTATGGATTATAAGTCAATGTGCTGTATTAGGCATTACATATATTCAAACATATATCGTTCCAAAATATTATATGTTTTTTAGAACATTTTTATTTGATAATATTCTTCATAGATATAAAAAGGAGTTTAAAACACTTGACGCAGGTAGTATTATTATTCGTGCTAATGAACTTCCGTGGGCGTGTAAATCACTTATGTTTAGATTATTGAATGAAGTTATTCCACTTTCATTTTCTATTATAATGACTATATTCTATTTTTCAAAAATTGGATTTAGACTTGGTCTTATTACATCTAGTGCGATTGTTATAATTGGTCTTATAACTTATTATAAATTGGGGGACTGCAATATTCTTGCGATGGATACATATAGAGAAGTTAAAAATGTAAATGACTATTTAAGTGATAAGATTAGTAATATGTTCCATATATATACATCTTCTAATATCAATAAGGAGATTACAAATAATATAAAAAGTGAAGATAAATTAAGATTATCTGATATAGATAGTGGATTGTGTACTTTAACATTACGGTCTTATCTAACAATTGTCAGTATATTATGTTATATATTCAGTTTTATACAATGCTTCGTTGATTTTCAAAATGGGAAATATGCTGTTGGTGTATTTGTATCAAATATATATATATTGAACTATTATTTGGATTTCTTAGAGAACATTTCTGTTGAAATTCCGGGAATATGTTATCAAAGTGGTGTAATTAGAGATGAATTAGATTATATTATGGAATTATCTAAAAGCGACCATAACGACGGAGAAACAGAACATACAATTAAAGATGGTATTGTTAAAGTAAAAGATATTCACTTTGCGTATAAAGACGGGCGGAAAATATTTAATGGATTTTCACTTGAATTAAAACCAAATATTAAAACAGCAATTATAGGTAAATCCGGTTCTGGTAAATCAACATTAATGAAATTACTTATGGGATTTTTTAATGTTGATAAAGGTGAAATATTAATAGATGATGTTAATATTAAAGATTATTCTCTAAATTATTTAAGAAAAAGTATTTCATATGTTAATCAAACAACATCATTATTTAATAATACAATTCTATATAATATCACATATGGTACTGATGCAACAGAAGAAGAAACAAAAAAATTAATTGATAATTTAAAACTTTGGGAAGTATTTAAATATGTAGATTATAATTTACATAAAACAGTTGGGAGTAATGGTTCTAATATGTCTGGTGGTCAAAAACAGATTATATTAATTCTTCGTGCTTTATTAAATAAAAATAGTAAAATGATTGTTATGGATGAACCAACAAGTGCATTAGATAGTAAAAATACTAAATTATTTTTAGATATATTATCAAGAATTAAAAATAAGACTATTATAGTTATTACACATGATGATATATTAATAGAATTTGTTGATAAAGTGATTTATTTGCAAAATTAAATATAGAGGATAATTTAGTATTTGATTTAATTAAATGGAGATATAGAAACTGCTGCTGCTGAATTTCTAATATATTGTTTATCATTAACTTCGTCTTTTGGTGAAAATATTTCAGATAGACTAAAATCATCTAATATAAAAACTATAACAGCAATTAATATTGTTATTACATTTCCAATAATACTATTATTATGTATAAGAAATATATCTAATAATCCTGTAATACCTCTAAACCATAATACAATTGCCACCGAGACCATAACAATATACCATTCACGATGTTTTACTTTAAATTCTTTATAATTATCTTGCATCAAATAGAGAAAATTGTTATTGTATGATTTTTCAGGTGCTCCCGGAACTTCATCATTATTTAATAGCATGTATTAATATATATCAACATATTTTTTATGCTTCAACTTTATCTGCTTTTTTAACTCTTTTTTTGTATTTTTTTTTGGGTTTTTCGGTTGTTTTTTCGAGTGGTTTATCTTCTGTTTTAAGTTCGGTATCAATTGAATTAATCTCTTCTTTTAATTCTTCAATTGATTTACCTGTTTCTTCACTTTCTTTTAATAGTTGTTTTTTGGATTTTCTTTTTTTACGAGGTTTTGGTTTTTCTTTTTCTTCTACTGGTTCTTCTACTGGTACTGGTTCTTCTACTGGTACTGGTTCTTCTACTGGTACTGGTTCTTCTACTGGTACTGGTTCTTCTACTGGTGCTGGTTCTTCTACGGGTGCTGGTTCTTCTACTGGTGCTGGTTCTTCTACTGGTGCTGGTTCTTCTACGGGTACTGGTTCTTCTACTGCTACTTCTACTGGTGCTGGTTCTTCTACGGGTGCTGGTTCTTCTACGGGTGCTGGTACTGGTTCTTCTACTGCTACTTCTACTGGTGCTGGTACTGGTTTTTCTACTGGTGCTTTTTGTTTTTTTGCTTTTTTAGTTTTAACTACTTTTTTAACAAGTGGTACTTCTACTTGTTTGACACCCGCATCATGTTCTACAACCTTGCTAATAAATGGAACAATATTATTTGTTAATTTAATATTACTAATATTTTTTTGTAGGTTTTCATATGATTTATCGAGCATATCTTTTGAATAATTAATTACCTTCATATATTTAATCTGATTACTCCAATTAGCAGAGTCTTTATTATTTTTAATATCATCTCGTAATTTTTTTAATAAGTCTAATGTTCCTGTATATTGTTTATCATAATATAAGTATTCTTTTAGAGATTGAACTAATTTTGGTTTAAAATTTTCAGGACATACTTTAATAATCTCTTCAAATTTATTCAATAATTCTTTATTTTTATTTTTTAATTCAGTATTAATATTATTAGTTATAACATCATCTTTATTTATTTCAGCGGATGATGTTGGAATAGAATAGTTTAGTAATTCATTTAATTTAGCAGGTGGTATTTTAAGTCCTTTCTGTTGGATTAAATATGCTGTTTTAAAACCACATGAATATATGCTTTTTTCTTCTGGTGAAAGTTTATTGAAATTATGCATTTTACTTTCTTTCATCATTTTTATATTAGTCCTTTATATTTTATTTTTAATTATAAACCGTATTTATGAATAAAAAACAAACGTTATAGAAAATTAATTATTATGTTCTTATATAATAGAATATGGCATATCCTTTTTTTATGTTTGCTATTGGTGTTACAACCGCAAGTGCGGCTGTATTAGGAGTCGCTATGAAAAGAAAGATAGATGAAATTAATGGAGATTGGAATAATCAAAGATGTAAGCCATCTGTTCAAGCACTTTCATTTATTCCATTTGTTGCCCCCAAAGGTGTTGATCCATCTAAAAATTATCAAGATTGTCAATATGGTATGGCAAGTGGTTTTTTTAACTCTATGATGTCTCCATTTAACGCTGTTATTGGAACTATAACAGATATTCTAAAAGAATTTAATAAGAATATTCAAAGTATTCGTGAAATGTTTGACCAATTAAGAAATAAACTTAAAAATAATCTTCGTGATATAACAAATAAAATTTATTCACTTTATTCTAGACTTGCTTGGTTATTTAATCGTATTATGTCTCTTATAATTGAACTAGTTCGTATTTTTGGTGATTTATTTGGTGTTCTTATATATGCTTTCTATACACTTTCTTCTGTTTGGAATGGCACAATTGGTTCAACAGCGAGATTTTTCTGTTTTGATGAAAATACACCTATAACAATGTATAATGGTTCTAAAAAAAGAATAAAAGATATAAAAGTAGGAGAAAAATTATTAAATGGTCGTGCAATGGGTGTTATGAAATTTTCAAGTAAAGATGCGGATATGTATGATTATAAAGGAGTTCAAGTAGCAGGATGTCATTTAGTTAAAGAAAAAGGAAGATGGATTAGAGTAGAAAATTCATTTTTAAAGAAAAAGATAGATTGGAATAAACGATACATATATTGTTTATATACAACATATGCTACTATTAATATAAATGGAATTACTTTTGCTGATTACTTAGAAACAAATGACAAACAAAAAATACACAATATATTCAATTATATATTATATAATCTAAATAATAATAATAAAATAAGTAAGATTGAAAATAATATTATGACATTTAATAAAAATATTAATCATTATCCTTGGTGCATTCATAAAAATACACCAATTGATATGATTAATGGTAGTAAAAAAGATATTGAAGATTGTAAAATAGGAGACAATATAAAAGGTGGTAAAATTATTGGTATTGTTAAATTTAAAAATGAAGATTTAGATTTATATAATTATAATGGACTTATATTAACTGGTTCTATGATTGTATATGAAGGAGAAAGATGGATTGCTGTAAGAGAATCACAATATTCAATTAGTATTAAGAATAATGACAATATATATTATAATATATGTTGTTCAAATAATATTTTCTATTCAAATGGAGTTAAATGTAGAGATTTTGAACAGATAAGTGATGAAAAAGTAAATAATATTATTGATAAATATATTAGTTTATAAGGTTTTTTTTGTTGATTAATACATCTTAATATCAATTCCACACACACGTCGAGGACATCCACTCAATGCAAGCATTAAGGGGGTTCAACCCATCGTGTCTGTAGGGTGCAGGGATGTCATGAATGTTAAATGACATGGTCTTGTCGATACGTGCGTGCGCGCGCATCGCGCGCACCAACACCTGGGTCGGCGACTGCCCCGTGCTGCGCGTGCTGCGCGTGCTGGAGGCGGGTGTCTGCGGCAATAATCTCATCGTATTCTTCTTGGGTGATGCGACCACGAGCTAACTTTGATTTGGCAATGTCGGTCAGAGACACAAAACTCTTCATCTCGACACTCATGTCGAACTTCAAAAAAAAATACTTTTCTATATATATGACTATTATTTCCATCGATTTTATTCTACTCCATAGCGTCTCTCATATTCAATCATTTCACTCTTATAAACCTTTTCAAAATCAATAAGGTCGTTGTTCCACATGTCTTTGACGTCCATATCTTTAAGACCATTATACTCTGCTAGACGTTTCTCATGTAATTTACGAAGTTCTTCAATTTTCTTCTTTGTTAGACTACGTAGTTGCATATTAATAAGATAATCATAACTTGCTTCTGATTTACTCTCGCCAATAGCAAATTTAGGATAATCTTTTTCACTTAGATATTTTTCAATTACATCATCTTCTTCATTTACCAGTTTCATTGTTCCAGCAATAAATTCTTCAATAAACCTAACCTTTGATTGACAAATATCAAGATCTTCTTTATAACGCTTCAGCATATAATCCTTTCGCTTTACATAAAATCCAAGACGAATATCATAGAATTCTGTTAGAATATCAGTTGCTGAATTATATTTTGTAATAGTTCCTGTTGAGTTATACAGATGCATATTAGTTGTATTTGTATTTCTTGTATCTCTTAGACCAAATCTTGTTTCAAACTTTTCTTTATTCGCAGCATCTGTATTTTCTTTTGTTTTAAGACATTCTTCAAGAACATCATATTTAAATCTTAATGTAAATTTAATATCCGCCTCGGTGCAATCTGTTGTATATGACACGATATACTGTTTCTTCTGTTCCTTAGCATCAGAAGATTTATCATATACACATTTATCTAAAAATTGTTTATAATCATCCGTCCATGTTCCAATTGGAAGTTCAGTAATTTCAACAACATTCGCACTAATTCGTGTAAATTTACCTCTACTGTAATATCTAGGTTCTCCATTTGTATTTGTTTCTGATGATTGAACTTTTCCATTAAATCCTCTAAACCATGGTTTCATTGCTTTAACTTCTTTTCCATCAAGCATTCTTCTAATATTTTTAATAATATCAATTGGATTATGGGATGTATTCTTTGAACTAAAACCTGTTCCAATACCCTCGCCACCATTAATAAGAATTAGTGGGAGAATAGGAATATACCAACTGGGTTCAATCGCCTGTCCCTCTTCAATATTATAGTCAAGTAGAGGTAGGTCATTTGGATTAAATAGAATTGGTGTAATTTTTGACATATGTGTCCAAATATAACGAGGTGCACCGGCATCATTACCTCCTTGAAGTCGAGTTCCGAACTGTCCGTCTGGAAATAATAGATTAATGTTATTTGAACCAACATAATCTTGTGCCATACTAATAATTGCTTCATTTAGACTTGTTTCACCGTGATGATAGCAACTGTTTTCACTAACATAACCTGTAAGTTGTGCTACTTTAATTCCTTTTTTTAAATTTCTTTTGAACACACTAAACATAATTTTACGCTGAGATGGTTTAAGTCCATCACACATTGATGGCAGAGACCGTTGATTATCATAATTAGAGAAATGAATAAGGTCTTTATCAATAAATGTAGTATATTCAACACTTGTTTCATCTTGTTCAATAATATCATCTTTATTATATGATTTTAACCATGTTTTTCTGTCATCTGCTCTACTCTTTGAAAAAGCAAGTTCAATTTTATTAGAACAAGTATCTTCATTCCATTTATAAATAATTTTCTTATTATCAACACCTTCAAAGCACTCTTTTGCTTCTTTTGATGTACTTGTACCAAGTCCTTTATAATATTTTACATCCCATTGTTTTACTGCTACTGTTTTCTGCCATGCTTCAAATGTACTTGTTGAATAAAATGTTTTAATCATCTTTCCTTTTTTTGCTTTAACAATTGGAGTTGCCAGTGAAACAATAAATCCGGGCATTTCTGTTAATGTAGGCCAATATGAATGAATAAAATTCATAAATAAACCTTTAATATGAGAACCATCTACATCTTGGTCTGTTAAAATCATAATAGAACCATATCTTAATTCACTTGTATCTTTATATTCTTTCTTTTTATTTGTTCCATTATTAAATTGTTGAAGTCCAAGAATTTTTTTAATATTATTAATTTCTGTATTTTCACTTGCTTTTTTAAGAGCACAATCTCTTACATTTAACATTTTACCACGAAGAGGAAATACACCATATTTATTACGACCAATAACAGATAATCCTGCGATTGCGAATGCTTTTGCTGAATCTCCCTCAGTTAGAATAAGAGTACATTGTTTAGACTTTGCTGTTCCTGCCCAATTAGCATCATCCAGTTTAGGAACACGAATTGTTGATTTCTTTTTTCCATCTGTTTTTGAAACATCATTGTTCTCTTTAAATTCACTTAATTTAAGTGCCTTTTCAACAATCCCAATTTTAAGTAATGATTGAATAAATTTATCATCAACCTCAAATTTAGAACCAAACTTCGCAGATGGAGTTGTTAGAAACTCTTTTGTTTGACTATCAAATGAAGGATTTACAATAATAGATTTTAAGAAAATCCACATATTATCCTTAATGTGAGGAATTTTAAGATTATGTTTTTTCTTTTTATATCCCTTAGTTGCGATATATTGTTGAAGTTTTTTAGCAATATGATTAGATACATTATCAACATGTTTTCCACCTTTAAATGTATATACACCATTAACAAATGAAACTTGTTCAAGTTTATCATCTTCACTTGTTGAAACTACAACTTCCCATCTATCACTCACTTTTTGATGAACTCTTTGTTTTTCTGTTTTAGTTCCAATATAGTAATTTACATATTTTTCAAATTCTTTACAATTTAATTTATCTCCATTTAGATATACTGCAACAGAATCATCTGTACATGCTGTCATATCAAGTGCTCTTTTTTTCATTAATCCAATCATATCATTATCAAGACATTTCATTCCAAATCTTTTAAAATCTGGTTTAAATGTAATTTTTGTGTATGGTTTAGCAACACTCTTACAAATTTTAGGAGCAGTTTTTTCAGACATATTTTTAGACCAGGTTTGAATATATTTCTTTTTTGTTTTAGAATCAATGGTTTCTACTGTAAATTCAGTAGAATAAATATTAGTTAATTTAGCACCATAACCATTCTTTCCTCCTGTGATTTTTTCTTCATCTTTATTATAATTTGTTGATGTTAGAAGATGTCCAAAAATTAATTCTGGAATATATACTTGATGTTCTTTATGTTTAACAATATCAATCCCATCACCATCATTCATGACAGAAATTTCAGTATCAGTAATTGTGATTTTAATAGTAGATACACGAGCTGCTTCTGGAATTGATTTTAAACGAACACATTGATCACATGCATTTACAAGAATTTCATCATAAATTTTATATAATCCTGGAACAACATTAATAGTTTTTTTATCCATATGATTTTCTTCACTATTATAAGTAAATAATTCCATTTCTGACTTTTGAACTGAACCAATATATGTGTCAGGAAGTTCAAGCACGTGCTCAACCTGACTCATCTTTTTGTATTTCTCTTCTGTTGTTTTTGATGACATAATATAGTAATAGTATTAATGGCAATCTCTTTATTTCAATTTTTATTTATTCTATTATAAAATTTATCGTATATTATTTGTATAATACATTATTTATATAGTATATTAGCTAATTTTATAAAAATAATATATTTATTGAGTTTAAATTTGAATTTTTATTATATTTATAAAATCTAATTGAAAAAAAATGGAAGAGTGGAATTTACTAACAAATGAATTTAAAAAATCAGAGGGAATCGGTGGTCAATCATCTATATATATAAATAAAGAGCATAATAAAATAAAAAAGCAATTTACAGTTAAAGACAGAAAATTTTATTTAATAGAAAAAAATAATTTACTTAAACTAAATCATAATAATATAATTAAATTACTTGATTTCAATGATAATGAATTTTGTTTATATTTCAAGTATTATAGCAATGGTTCTGCTTTTAAATGGTATATGAAAAACAATGATATTAAAATTTGTGATATTAATATAGTAATAGGATTATTAAGAGATATAATAACAGGACTTGAATATACACATAAATGTGGAATTACACATCGTGATATTAAACTTGAAAATATATTAATTGGCGAATTAAAAGAAGATGGTAGATATAATCATGTATTATGTGATTATGGATTATCAAGAGAAGCATTAACAAAAATGAATAGAATATGTGGAACATATAATTATATGTCTCCTGAAATGTGGTTTAGTAAAGATAAAAGTCAATATAATTATAAAACTGATATATTTTCACTTGGTTCATTAATTATAGAATGTGTAAATGGAACTAGTCCTTTTTATGATGAATATAGATGTCGTTTCAAAAGTATATATAAAAATATAGATAAATGTTTAAACAATCCAAACGAAAGATATTATGAAAGAAAAATATTTGATGATATATGGTATTCAAATGATGAATGGAATAAATTAAGAGAATTACTAATTAGTATGATACAACCAAATCCAACTAATAGAATAGATTTAAGTGAAATTATTAATTTCATTAATAATATTGGTGATGACACCATCAGTGATAATGAAATGGTCGATGACACCATCAGTGATAATGAAATGGTCGATGACACCATCAGTGATGACAATATGAATAGTCTTAATAAATTATAAATTTAATTGTGAAGTAGTAATTATTATGTAGTAATATAATATATGTCATCTCTTACTAAATTAAATAAAGTATCTGATAAAATGGTGCGTTTATCTCGTAATGACAAACATTTATATAAATCTGCTGTTAAAATTAATAAATTAATTAAAGAATTAAAAGGAGGTGCTATGCCAGTACAAAATAGAGTAATTAGAACTGTTAAAACTAGTTTAGATGCTATTAAAGAAAAATTAAAAAGTTTAACAACTAATCCGCAAAATGGAAATAATCTACAAAATGGAAATAATCCGCAAACTAGACAGAATCCCATAAATTGTAATACTTGTATGAAACAAAGATGTAGTAATTGTGTAAATAAAAAATTAAATAATAGAACACCAATTAGTAAATTATTAAGTCATGGTATGAACTCAATGTCTCCTCATCAAAATAATCCTCAATAATCAATAAATTAATCATAACATACTATATAAATATTATATGACTATATTAAGATATATTCATATGAATCCACAGGACCTTTTATACACGAATCAATTTGTTGGAACAAATATTCTTGATAATTCTGAATTAAAAAAAAGTACTCAATATTATAAACAATATCAAAATCATGTTGATAAAACAGCAGATATAACTAAAAAATACTTAAATAGAAGTTTAAAAGATGGAGATCCGATAAATGTAAATAAAGCTAAATCTAAACCATGGCCTGTTTTAAATGAAAAAAACTATAAACCTATATTTAGTGATACTGTTAGTGATGTTGTAGAGAATAAATATATTAAAGCAATAAAAACAATAATATCAATTTATAGCAAAGATAGAAATAAAGAAAAAGCACTTATGCCAAATAATTATCTTGTTAATCTTGGTAAAGAATTTATTAATATATATAAAATAAAATTGGTAGATTTAAATATTCCAAATACAATACCTCCTGTTAATACATCAAATAATGTAATTTCATGGATTTATCCAACAGCAAATATGTTAAATTATACAAATAGTTCTACGTCCTTATATCCATTTTTAACATCATATTCAGACCTTTATCCATATTTTTTTTATTATTCAACTATAAGTTCTAAGGATTCTGATATAAATACATTACCAGATATAACAAATTCTATTATTAATGAACCAGAAGATATATATACTTGTTTATTAGACCAAGGTTTTTATAATACAAAACAGATGGAACAACAATTAAAAAAAAAAATGAATACAGTTTTACATAAAATACAAGAAGGAATTATATCATCATATAAAACTGATTTAAATAAAGGAAATATTCCTCGCTATAATAGTGGTTCAAGACTTGTAAGAAATTCACCACACAATTTTTATATTAATATAAATCCATATCAATCTTCATGTTGTATAATAAATAGGGCAGAAGAAGTTAATATAATAGCAATTCAAACACTTCCTCAGACATCTATGTATTCTCCTTATTATGATTATATTAAACCATCTGGATTAATGGCGATTGATGATACACAAGATAAATCAGAATATCAATTTTTAAATGATATATTTTGGTCTTTTTTTTATTATGAAAAAAATAATAATCTTATTATAGAAGATACTGATTTTACACATACAAATATTATGGATGGAAGATATTTATTTAATAAAAATACATTAACAACAAATTTAAATAAAACAAATTACTTAGAAACAAACTCAAATGAAGATTTGCCTGGTGCAGAAATTAAAAATAATGCACCATCATTCATTGTAACAGTTAAAGATATAGGTCATTTATTTGGTGGAATTAACGTAAAAGATTATTTAAGGTCTGGAACACAATTTAAACAAGAAGATGTATATACATATGAAAATAATTGTTTTCCAATTGTATTTTCAGATATGCCTTCAATTGGAGGTATAGATAAAGGATTAATTAATGAAGTTGAATTTTATGACTATTTCTTTTTATATGAAAAAATTCAATATTCATCAGATACAGTAAATATAGCTAGATTACAAACCGCACAATCATTTTACTATCATTTTGATGATATTCGTATTGGAACAGAAATTTTTAAAAGATATGCTTTTTATATTCATACAAACAGTTTCTTAAACAGACCTAACTATTATTTTAGAAATGCTGGATTTATTAATTGTCATACACAAGAAAATATAATTATATCTAAATCATTATATAGTGTATTAAGCAGTGGAAATCCTACAAATTGTAGTAGTTGTGATAAACCAGCACAATATAATAAAAAATATAATAAAGATTATCAAGGGTGCTTTCAACAAACATCCTATACAGCACCAGATGATACAGCACCAGATGATACAGCACCAGATGATACAGATTTAACCGGTATAATTAATAATAGTATGAATATATGTTATTTTGGAGATTATATAACAGGGGAACAGTCAACATCAACACAACCTAAATGTGGAAGAGCATTGCCAATGGCATTTAAAAATAATTTTACATTAGTAGATGGGGGTAATCGACCAATTTCAGATCCATGTACTTTAAGAAGAACATCTATATTATCATTATTAGGATGGTCCAACGAAGATAAAAATATTAGTAATTATTCTCCATTTAAATTTATACACCGTAATACAGATTATATACCTTCTAATACAGAAGAATATGCAAGTATTATTTCTAATAGAACACCAATACCTATTAAAAAAAATTCAACAGATAATCTAGACACAGCTAATACTTGTTATAATAATGAACAAAATACATGTGGTAATGATGTTGAATATAATTTCTCATCAATTCCACAAAATTTAATGAATTTAGAACAAGTTGGAACAGATGTATTTGTTTTTCGTTCTATTCCATTTATATTTTTAAAATTGTCATTTCCTTCATTATCAGATGATACTATATCAGAACAATTAATTAAAACAACAAGTGATAGATTAGAAGGAACAAATATATATGAAAAATATTATATTAATCCTTTAACAAATTTAAATGATTTAGGTATTAATTATCAAAATAAACCTATTAGTGGGAGTGTAAATTCACACGATGAACAAATAGAAAATGATGCTATATTAGAAAAAGAAAAAACTGTATATGAAAACTGTGGATTTAAAACTTCTAAATTTTTATTAAAAAAAGATGCTAATATTGTTTTTGCTAAAATTAATCTAAATCCAGTTCCAGGAAATTCTTTTAACAAACAACATTATGATTTTGAATACATATTCTATGATAAACCACTTCAATCAGTTAATTCAATGAAAGTTGAACTTTTATCACCAGAAGGAGAACTATTGAATTTTAGACAAGAACACCATATTACATTAGAAATGATGGAATTTAGAGATGTTCTTAAAGAAACTTTATTTGATACAAGACACGGTGAAATTGTTACAACTGGTATTAAAAAAGTATAAATTAACAACTAATATTGATGATTATATTTATATAATAAAATACAATTGAAAGAAAATAAAATATAATTAAATATCTAATATTTATATATATGAATTTTACTAAAATCAATACTATTAATCAAATTGAAAATGGTCGTGTTATAAATATTGATAATGAGGAAAGACCATCATTTCCATTATATCATGCAAGTAGTAAAAAAGATGGAAAATGGTTTAAATGTTCTGCTCTTTCAGGCATTCAAGAAAAATCACCACTTAGTTTAATGTATTTCTCAAAAGAAAATATTGAAAGATTACAAAATTTAATTAGATATACTGTTTTTACTAAATCAAATGGTAAATATAAAGTTGATAATCAATCTGAAATTGATTTAAAAATTGTTATGCGGTCGCTTTATTTACAGCATAGTCCTAATTTGGAATGTCATATTATTAAACAAGTTGAATTTTTGAATAATCTTGTTGTTAATTGGTGTTATCCAAAAATAATTAATGAAGTTAGTCAATATATAGGTTATGTTAAAGATGTTGAAAGATTACCTGTTCCATTAGAACATCCTCAGAATTTATCAAGTGCTGGTACAAAAACATTAAAATCAGTTACTTCTACATTTTAATTATCAAAATATATAATATATAATGGAAGATTTTAAATATTGTATATGGTTCAAACCTGAAAAAGAACATGAATGGAATAAATATACAAATGAATTTCCTATTCATATGACAATTAAATCAAAATTATTAAAATCTTCATTAAAAGATTTTAATAATATTATTTTTTTAAACAAAAATATAAAAGTAAAATTAGTAGGTAATCTTTATCAAACTAAATTAAATAATTTTTATTCATTACAATATAATATTGTTCCTATTAATAATGAAATACCTACTTGGTGGCCATTTAATGCTCATATATCATTTAAATATCAATATTCAAAAGAATTTAATGATAATGAAATAAAAGAATTAGATAATATAATTAAAACAAAAGAGGGATTATTAGATACAATATCTGTATATAAATGTACAGGACATTTTAGCAAATGGAAAAAATATATATATACTTAATATATAGATATGGCAGTTAATACAAATAGTATGTTTGATAATACTGTATTTACATTTACAATTATATGTATTATAACAGCAATAGTTATTATTCTTGTTGTATGGGCAGTTAATAAAAGTAATAAAGCAAAAGCCGCGTCTAAAAATGTTGTATGGCCTCCAAAAGATTACATGCAAGATATTGGTTCAAAGTGTCCTGATTATTGGACTTATATTGGCGTAGATGGAAGTGGTAATACTGTTTGTGAAAATAAATTTAATATTCCTGTAAGAAATGATAAATGTATGGATACATCTATCCCTGGTTATGAAGGAAAAAATGTAATGTCATTTAATAAAATTCCAAAATGGCCTATTAAAAAAGGAGATAGAGCAGGTCAAGTTGGTAAAGGTGATGTAAAAGGAAATTTAAATTTTCCATGTAATTGGATTAAATCCTGTGCTCCAACATCAAATACACCATCTGCTTCATGGTTGGGAATGAATGATATTTGTTGATAAAAATTATTTTAGTCGCAAATACCATTTGTTGATAAAAATTATTTTAGTCGCAAATACCATTTGTTGATAAAATTTATTTTAGTCGCAAATACCATTTGTTGATTTATTCATTTATTATTTAATATTTTTGTTTTAATTTTATTATATAATAAAATTATTTTCTTTAATTGTTTTTGTTGTTTAAAAGTTAATTTATTTTTTGAACCACCTTCTAAATTTTTTTTATGTTCTTTCTTACAGTTAGCACATAGAGTAAATCCATTATTATTTAAGGTAAGGTTATTGGTTGTTTTTTCACATAAAAAGCATTTTGTATTATTCTTCTTCAAAATGTTTAATTTATTCATAGGACCTGTATTTTGTATTTGTACAGTCGGGTTATTATTACTAATTGAACCATCATTTGAACCATAATTTGAACCAACTAATTCAGCTAATTCATCATCTAAATTGCTTTGATTTTCTGGACTAATACTTCTTCCAACTGTATCAGCAATTTCAGTTGATTTATCTCTTAAAATATTTAATCTAGTTAATATATCAGTACTATTACTCATTATACTAATAATAAATATAAAATATTAACTCTATAACTATATAAATATGAATAATTTATGGATTGATAAATATAAACCATTAAATACAGACAATATTTTTGGTAATAAAATGACAATTTTATCAATAAAAAAACATTTATTATCATTAAAAAATAATTCAGAATTAAATAGAAATATACTTATAACAGGTATAACAGGAATTGGTAAAACATCAATAGCAAAAGCAGTTCTTAAAGAATGTAATTATCGTATTATAGAATTTAATGCTACTAATATAACAGGAGCATCTACAATTAAAAATACTGTGAAAAATTCACTTTATCATGAAAATATTATTGAAATGTTTAATCAAGATAAGAAAAAGACAGCTATACTTATTGATGAATTTGATGCGTTAATATTAATGGGAACAAAAGGAGGTATGACAGAATTAATGTCAATGATAAAAAAATCTGAATTTGATACACCTATTATATTTACTTCAAAAGATATTAGACACGCAAAATTAACTGAATTGCGTAAAATAGTAAAAGAATTTAAATTAAAACAATTAACTAAAATTGACAAAGAACAATTATTAACAAAAATAATTAAAGATGAAAATCTAAATTTTGATTTTGATGCATTAATAATGTATGTAAAAAAATTAGATAATGATGTAAGAACAATTATAAATGATTTACAATATTTATGTACTGGAAATAAACATATAACAATTGATAATTTATCAATATTAATGGATAAAGATAAAAATAATATACAAGACCAAGATATACAATTATTTGATGGTGTAAATTCATTATTTTATAAAAAAGATTTATCTAATTTTGAAGCAGAAACTATATATGAAATGGATACTTTTTTCATTCCATTATTAATTCATGAAAATTACATATCATCTCTTTATGGAATTAAAAAAGCGAATAAAACAACATCTTCTGAATTATTTAAAAAAATAAAAAATTTATCTGATTGTATTGCTTATCACGATTATATTAATACATATATATTTAGTAATTGTAAATGGGATATAAATCAATATCTTCCATACATACATACAAAACCTATTAATAATATTTTAACAGATTATAATAAAAAAACAGAAATTCAATTTAAATGGACTACTATGTTTGGAAATATATCATTACATCACCGTAATTTAAAGAAAGGAGTTGGATTTGCGATGAGTTTAGATAAGAATATATTGAAATACTATGATGCAGTTCAATTATTAAAAATGGCAAAATATTATATATTAACTGATGGTAATTTTGATATATTAATTAAAGATATATTAATGTATTATTCTATTACATATAGTGAATTAGAAATATTATTTAGATTAGACCAAGAATTAAATAAAGAAATAAAAACAAAAATAAGAAATCAACTTAAAAAATGTTTTAAGAAATATTATTCTTAATAGTTATTAATAAAAATAATACTATCTAGTATTTTTCTTTATATTAATTTTGTCATAACATACTTCGCATACTCCTGTATCTTTATTTTTACATTTACAATTTCTCATATTATCACAACTGAATCTTCCATGTTTCATAGTACAACATATTTCTGGCGTACTTGCGGGAATATGATTGGGGTCATCACAAGTGTAGTGTGTTTTATATAAATAGTTTCCTTTAAAATTTTCCTTTAATTTAAATACACCTAAGCACGAACATGACATCAAGAAAATTATTATTAATAATAAAACAAAAAAAGCATAATATATGTTTCTCTCTTGATTTTTACTTTTCATTATAAAATATAAGAATATATTATTTTATAATAACTGATTGATTATATAATGAATGAGTGATTAATCAAAAAAGAGAATGCAATTATTTTATAGGACAAGATGCTTCTGAAAAAACACCGTGAGATAATCTATTTTGAACAGTTGATGCTTTTTGAACTTGCCATTGAGGACCAGGAATCGGTGCTACGATATCGCAATTATTCATACCACCAGAACATAAAGGAAAACATTTATCACCACCCATCTGACATTCTTCTTCGGGAACATCTTCTGTTGTATATTGTTTTTTATTTTTATTTAAGTAATTTGTATTTTCATGTCCGTATTTATCTTCATCAATAGAATTCACCGGAACTGCTATTTCTGGATGATGAGGTTGTTCATCTGTTGTTGGTTTAAGATGATGTTTATCAGAACTAATATAAGCACCTACATTATGAACTTTTTCTTGAACATCAACATCTGACTCATCATTTTCAATTTTTTCTTTTGATGGACGGGGTGCTTTCATTTCTAAATGCTCAACTTCTTGTGGACTAAGTTCTTGTACTGGATTTAACATATGATTACATCTATCTTCTAAATTGCGCAATTTATCTTTTGATACTGTATTTCTTACACATATATCTATTATAAACCACATAAATAAAAAAGTTCCTATTGGAATTAAAACATGCGCTATTAAAAAATTATCTATTGAATGTGCTTTTTTCATAAATACAGATACAATTATAGCAAGTAAAACAGAAATAGGAAGTCTTAATCTATATCCTATATTTTCGTTCATTAAATATTTATTCATTTCGCTATGACAATTAATATTATTCTGATTATCCATATATATATATAACAAATATATATTTTTATTATTCAATCAATTTGATAAAATTTATTCTAATAAGATTCTAATAAGATTCTAATAAGATTCTAATAAGATTCTAATAAGATTCTAATAAGATTCTAATAAATTTATTTTTTATGTTGGTCAAAATTACGATTGTAAAGTAATATAATAAATATAACTAATATAGCGAATAGTGGTGGAAATATTTGAATATATCCCATAGAATTAATATTATTTTCTGTTCTGTCAGTTATATAATTCTTAAATTTACGAGTGCTTTTGTTGAAATTTGGAGCAATTGTATTTACAACTAATAAAATTAAATAAGTTACGCCCAATGGAATTAAAAAGAATTTAATTAATGGATGTGTTCTTGGAGCAGACCTTTCAATTAAATAAACTGATGTTAATCCGCAAACAACCGAAAAAATATATTCACCGCTGAATGATGTATTATCTGACATATTATAATTATATATAAGATATAATTATTAAATTTTATTATAAGAAATTTTATAGTTAAAATAAGATAAAAATTTTAAGGAGATGGTGAAAAAACAGTTGAACCAATTCCAGCAGCAATTCTAAATATATTGTAATTAACAGCATATAAATACAAATTGTATAACTTATTTGGAGATTGTTCTACTAAATTAACAATTAATTCAGCATTATTCAACCTAGACATATTACAAGTTCCAGATGGTTGTTCTTTTTCTGGATGTAAAGAAAATGAATATACATATGTTCCTGGTAATCCACTATTAGTATGATGATTATATTTTTGTAATCCACTAAAAAATTCTTTTTCTTGAATACTAAAACGGTCTATTCCATTGAATTTTATATATGCACTAGACATTATATCTCTATAATTATTAAAACTTTGATTAATCTTTGTTGGATATTGAAGACTGTCTGGGTTTATATTATACATTATTTCTGATATAAATTTTTTTATACTATCACTTGATAATCCATCAGTAATATCTTTATTTAAACTTTTGAATTCTGGTGATAATAGTTTATTGTCTAATTCTTTAATATATTTATAAGAAAATGGTATTAAATTTTCATCAACATTATTAATTAATGTATAATTACTCCAATCATTATTATCTTGTACATCTGGGTCTTGTAATACCCATACAAGTTCCTTAACAGGATGATTAAGAGTACTTATATCTCTTATATTTGTTCCTGTTCTTAATCCTTGTAATATTCTTGTTTGTGTTTGTGTTATTAAATATTCATGAGATACTTGTGCAAATTTACTTCTTTCATCTGTTGATAAATAAATGTAATTTACTAATATATAAGCATTCTGTTTCCATCCAGGTGTATATCTATATATAACATCTGTTTGGTCTAAATTATATTCTCTTGTTGGAGCATTTGGAAGTTTTTCATTATTATCTGGTGGAACAACTAATGTGTCATTTCCTAATTTTGCTACTAAATTAGCATTAAAAGAACTTAATTCTGCACCACTTGCGAATAAATGGTCAGGTGAGACTAATGGAGAACCCATTCTAAATATATGATTTAAAGGATTAAATTCAATATCAATAAATATTTCAGTATATTGTAATGCAATAAGTGGAATTGCTAAACCTGGATTATTACAAAACCAAAATCCAAGTGGTATATATAATCTTTTGGATGGAACTACTAATGTATCTCCATCACCATTTACATTTATATCACTTATATATTCTGTTCCAGAATTGTTGTTGTATATTGAATTTCCTATCATTTCATGATATGTTTTTAATTTTCCATCTTCTTGTGTTAATTCATTCCAAATTGTCATCCATTGACCATATCTCATATCTAATTTAGTTCCTGCTGCATATATAGATGCGGTATGTATAATATCATTCCCTACATTTTCACTCCATCCAACAGGTTCATTTTTATTTGAAAATAAAGCAGGAAGATCATATACTAAATATGTGTCATACATTAAATCACCAACACGATCAATTTTACATCTTGAAGTTGTTGATTTTGTTGGATTAAATGTAGGTAAAACAGTAAAAGGTTGTTCTATATATTCAGTAGAAAAATTGGTATATCTTCTATATACGAATTTAAAAAAGGTTGTATCTGGTGTTCCTGTTAAATATAAATCTTGTGCCCCATATGCTGTTAATTGCATTAATCCACCTGGCATTATCTATTACATATAATATAGATTTCTTTATATTAAAAGTAAGTTTAATTATATTGCCAATATTAATAAATCTATATTTAATCTTCTTCAAATTTAATATTAATAGCATTTGTAATTAAAGGACATTCTCTATATTCTTTTAGAATTATACCACCTCTAATATTATCAACTGTTGCATTAAATATTGGTGTCATTATTGATTTATCACACCCAACAACAACAATTTCATCAATAACATTATATTCCAATGCTTTATATGATGTTAAATACCAATCATTATAAGTTAATTCAATAAACTTTGATTTAGTAATACCAATTCTATTTGCCTGTTCTATTAAAATATTATCCTCCAAATCATCTAAAAATTTCATATAATTCTTTAATCTTGTCTTTTGATCATTTATCATTGTACTAATTTGATGTTGCATTAATACACCTCCTTTAAGAGATAATCTATGTGGACAACTTTGTAAAATTACAAATCCCATTGACATTGCTTGTTGAACGATACAAGAAATATTCTTTTTATCTTTCATATATTCAATTGTATTAATTAGTTTTTGTCCTTCATATACACTTCCTCCGCCTGTATCAATATATATATATAGTTCATATGATTTAATATTATATATATCATCAATTGCTTTTGAAATTAATTTTTCATTAATTTCTCCTACAAGACGAACTGTATTTGTTTTATTTAAGTTTATATTACGAGCACTTACAAGTAAAATAATTGTTTGTAAAAAAATATATTGTTTATTCATTATATATTTTGATATATAGTGAATATTATATTTAATCAATTTTTAAATTATTTTTATAATATATATTATAATTAAACACTAATATAATACATTTTCGGAGATAATTGTTTATCTACTACAATATTATAAGTAGTTTTACTGTTCATCTGTTTGTCTATTTTAGAATATGATTTTTTAGTTTGTTGTTTTGCCTGTGTTAATTTTTTCATAACTTTTTTATTTGATTTTAGATGACCAACTTCAAATGGACTAATTTTTTTTTTATTGAAGTACTGATTTATTACAATTTTATTGTTTATTATATTTAAATATAAAAAGTGTCTATTTACATAATCATTATATATATAAGCTGGAAATTGTTTTAATTTTTTCATTGTTATAGCATCAATTGATAAATTTCCAAGAGATGAATATGTTTCTTTATTATTATTTAAATTCGTTGTTATACTTAATAATCCATTTATTGTTTTATAATCTTCTATATTAACTATCTGCTCTGGATCAATAAATATGAATGAGATCTGTTGATACTTATTATTTGTTGATTTATTATTCTTTGCTATTTTATCTAAATAATAATTATATCCTGAGTTATATCGTGTGAAAATTGAATGTTTAGATTGAACAAATATAATAACATCTGTTATTTTAGTATTATTTATAATATCTTTATATTTAATAAGGTTTTTGCCTTCTTTAATTGGAATAATAAAAACTTTTTTATTTGAATTAAATTGATTATTTTGAACTAATGAATATTGTATCTCTTCATCAGAATACCATTCTATATTTTTACCTATATTTCCATTATTATATGTCATATATTTTCTATCTTTTGAATATAATAATGCATAACAATTTTTATCAACATTAAGATATGGAATATCATATTTATAACGAATTTCTAAAACTGCTTTTTTAACACCTGGCCAATATAAATAATCATCTCCAACTATAATAGTATCAGGAAAAGCAGGAATTATAGTTTCTAAATCTGCTAAAACTTCTTCATATGAATGTCCCATATCTAAATATATTAAATCGGGTTTAATTCCCATTTTAGATAAATATTTTGCTGCTTCTTTTCCATCCATTCTAACTGGAATTATCTTATCTTTATGTTTCCATACATTATCTAAATATCGTTTATATAATTCTTCTTCATTATTTCTATTTCCTATACTTGTATCTCCCTTCCACCAATCAACACATATAAGAGTTGAATCATCTGTTATATTCTCTGCTATAAATTTTGCTGATACACCTAACCATGTTCCAAACTCAATAACAACTGATTTTTTAGAACATCTATTTATAAGGTATTTATTTAGTAATACTTGATTATTTGGTGTAAACCATCCCATAACAATTTTATTATTCTTTGGCATATTTGGTTTTTTAGAAGGAAATGGAAATTGCTTTTTAAGCTTATCTAACGAAGATGTCATATAATATATATTATATATTATATATTATATATATCACATGAGATATAATATATAATGCAGGAGATATATGTCATATAATAAAATTAACCACATACATCATATTGATAACCAGTAGATGTATATGATGCACATACACTATTAGTTTGAGGACATGGTAATTGTTTATTTGGAGGAAGCATATTATTTACAGCTGGTGTTGGAACACATGGTCTATGATTATCTTTAACAACTAATCTAGTTGGTACTTGATATTCGCCAGGAAAGAATATTTGGTCTTGTGGGTTCATACATAATGGTTGAAATCTATTCCATCCAGTTCCACGTAAAGTACATGGGGGATTACTTAAACGAGAGTCTTCTACTGAAAAATGACAAGTTGGAAAATTAATTAAATTTTGATCTCCGCATTTTTGTCCTTGTGTTAATAATTTACCATCTTTTTTACATCCTCCAACTACACCTTGACCACATGGTTGTCCTTGTGTATTTCCACAATCTGAATCAGGACAGTTTGGTTTATATTTATTTTTAGGACATCTACTTGCAGCTCTATTTAAATTTCTTAATTCTGAATCAACATCAATTGGACCTGCGTTAAAACGCCAATCAACACCCGTATTCATACTATCACCGTTTTTTTGTAATCTAATTTGTGGATTATCTTGAAAACATGTACCGCATAAAACAGGTTCAGTTACTTTGTATAATCCTGGTCCCATTGATTCTTTTAATTCCTTCTTTTCCTCACAAGTATCATATTTTAGTCTATTGAAACTCATTATATTATATATAATAGATATTATATTTATTAATATCTATTATTTAAGATTATTATATTAAAATTATTTATATTATATTCATAATTTATTTGGGGTAAATGAAATTATATTCATAATTTATTTAGGGTAAATGAAATTATATTCATAATTTATTTAGGGTAAATGAAATTATATTCATAATTTATTTAGGGTAAATGAAATTATATTCATAATTTATTTAGGGTAATTACACTTACCAACTCTTGAATTTGGTGTTGGAACAAGTGGTTTATAATTCATCATTTGACATGCAGGAAGATTATTCATTTTTGGCTTACATTTATCTAAATCACATGGAAGTCCATTTGTATTTCCTTCACATTTTCCACAATCTGGTTGATAATGTTTTGAAGGACATAAACTAGCATTTCTCGTTTGTCCTCTTAAATCACTTTCTAAATCTACTAAATTTCCACTAAATAAACTTACATTATTTCCACCAACTGTTCCCAACTCAATTCTACATTTAGAACAATTTTGATATTTTCCAGGATATAATGTATAGTTTAAAGGTCCTACACTTTGATCTAATTCTTTCTTGTAAGCACAAGTATCATATATTAAACGATTTGAACTCATATTTATATAATATAGATATATATTTTTTTAGATGTGATTATTAATATTATTAATATTATTCAGATACTTCTTTATTCTCAATATTCATTTTTGGCATAAAATCTTTTTGAATATCCTTAATTCTATCTTCCATTGTTTTTCCTGCATTGCTTTTTTTCTTATTCTTATTTTTAACTTGTTTCAGTGCCTTATTAATTTGTTTCTTCATTTCTTCATTTCCATTTGTCATCTGTTCTGTAATTTCAGCAACTTTTTTTTCTTTAAATGCTTTATTCATACGACCCGCTTGTTTATTAGACACTTTCCCTCGTAATTTCATTAGTAGTTCTTCTCGACTCGGTTTACTATTTTGTGGGTTATCGGTTGTTGAATTCATTACTATATAATAGTATATATGTCTTTATATAATTGTAATATAATTGTAATTAATTGTAATTAATTGTAAGTTATACAAAATTTATATTAATATTTTATATGACAACTACAATTAATTCAATAAAAATAAGTGATACAAATTTAACAATTACTTATACAGGTGATGACCCAGCTCCTCCAACACCTAGTGGATATAATTGTAATAATAATAAATGTGAAGAATCTAAAAGCGGAGCTGGAACATTTAATACTATTGATGAATGTAATTCAAAATGTGAATCATCTACATTACCTGTCTGTAATATACATAAGAGTGATTTAAATGGATATGAATGTCCTAATTGTATAGAAATAGATACACAAAAACTTGTTGATTTAATTAATTCAGAACCATATAAAAGTGATAGATTACAATTAACAGGTCTTGATTCAATAGAATTAATGAAAAAAATTGGAAAACCAAAGAGTGGAGCTGAATTTGCTGATGTAACAATTAATTCTTTTTTCTCTGTTAAAGAATTAGCAAAAGTATGGATAGTAGCAACGGATGGTTATACATGGAAACCAAGTCCTACATCTTCAACAACTTTTAAGGGAGGGGTTCCAACATGTGCACAATCAGTTGCAGTAGCAGGATTTGAAGGAGGAGCACAAGCAGCTCCAAGTAATTTAATTATAAATGATAAATCATGTATAAATCCAGCAGATAGTCCTCCATTAGATAGATGCGACCCTACATTTAATTTCGGATTTTGTAAAGATGGTAATTCGTGTAGTAATGGAGGATATTGGCAAATTTCAAGTGCTGTTATTAAAGATATATGGACAGAACAATTCCCATCTAACTCTTCTTTGTCTTGTGTTAGTAAAGACATTAATAATTTTAATCTTAAAAATCCATTTTGTTCTGCTATTGTATCTTTAATATGGTCAGGTTCTGGATATATAAATGATAAACAATATGTATCATCATTAGATACAAATAAAGAATGTTTAGATGCACAAAATAATTTTAAACAATGTTCTGCCGATGAATTATGGTGTTCTGGAATAAACCCAAACTGTTCTATTGGTCCATTCTGTCATGATTCACAAGCATGGAATAGTCCTGTATGTACTACACTTTTTAGAACAGGTAAAAAAGCAGCAGCATGTAATCAAGATTTAAAAGATAAAATGAATTTATTTTCATTTTGTAAAATAGCATTAAATGCAACAGAAGATGCAGTTAATGAATTAACATCAGCAGGATATACATTTATAAATGGAACATCAGCAGATGATACAGAAGGTTATAAAGATTTTGTTAATACTTGTAATTTAGTGGATGAATCTTGGGTAAATGGAAATGATAATTATACATGTCCTCCTATAAATGGAACCCCACAACCTAATAATCCTCCAAAATGTTAATAATCCTTCTTAATCAAATGCTTTTACATTTAATCCACTTTTAGGAATATATAATCTAGCACCAGGAGCACAAGGAACTTGAACCATTTCCATTTTTTGACATTTTTTATTATATACTTCTACTTTTGCACTTTTATGATATACTTTTCCTCCATAAATATATAACTGATTATTTCTTTCATAATATTTAAATGCTATTGCTCTTTTTTGTATATTTCTAACAATTTCAATATAAGTTGATATTCCACTTCCGGAATGGTGGTCTCCTGTCGGAGATGCCATTATTGCAGGCCATCCGTCAGTTGTGTTATATGTATTATCACCATATCTATTCATTGCTTTATAGTATGTTTTACATTTTCCTACTTTTTTACAATTACATGTAGGTGGATGTTTAATTCCAGTATCTAAATTATAAAAAGTCCATGCATAGTTTCCTAATTTTGTAGGACCATTTTCATATAAATCTTTGCGACATATTCGTTTAGCAATTGCTTTTTTACATAATTTTACTGCTCCTAAATTACTGTTAGAACAATTTTTTTTACAACAAAAATCACACGGAGTTTTACTTGTATTCATTAGTGTCGCCATATATTAATATTCTATATATTTATTTCATATTATAGAATATAACACGTATTTCATATATTTTCTTTAAGTACTTCGTTTTTTATTATAAATAATTAATTTATCTATTTCATCAATAAATAAAATATTGTTATATAATATAAAAATGAAATACACTCGTCAAAACATGCCTTGCGTAGTATATTCAATTCTCGCCGTTGTTATTGTAGTAATTTACATTGTTATTACATCAAAATCATCAATGCTTGCTCGTTCAGCAATCGCATCAAATAACTCTAAACACAGTGGAGTAACTATGCATGTATATGATGTAGCAGTTGTATATGGTATTATTACTCTTGCTCTCAATCTTCTTATGGTTGGTGCAGTATTATATCTCTTATGCGCAGGTGGTCATAGCAAACTCGCATATGCTATCATCTCACTAATTACTGTTCTTTGGGTTACATACATCGCTGTTGTTCTTCAAAGCATGGATGGACTTGAACATGAAATCGCAGCAACAATCCGCAATTAATTTTTTTAATTTCAACTAAATATTTGTATATAATATAAATATTTGTATATAATATAAATATGCACGTTAAATACACCCGTCAAAACATGCCGTGTGTAATATACTCTATGCTCGCAACATTCATTATAATATTTTACATTATCCTGTCATCACATACTTCAAATATTGTTCGTTCCGCAATATCATCTAATAAATCCAGCTACAATGGCATAACTATGCATGTATATGATGTTGCGGTTGTATATGGCATTATAACACTTCTATTTAACCTACTTATGATTGGCGCAGTATTGTTTCTTCTTTGTGTAGATAGTCATGGAAAACTCGCATACTCTATTATATCCCTTATTACGGTGCTATGGATTACATACATAGTGGTTGCATTCCAAAGCAGTAATAATATCAATGATTAACTCATACCATATATATGACAATTGTCTTATTCAAATAATATTTTGATTTAAATATTATTTAAATCACATCCCGCAATTTAAATAATATTTAAATCAAAATATATAATATGGCAGGCCCATTAACAGCATTTATATTATTTTGTTTTATAGTTGCTTTTGGATATTATTTTAACTATTATTTTTCATATATTCCTAAGATTTTTTATTATTCTTTATCATTTTTAATATTAGTCGTTCCTCAATATACAGACCAAATATCAAACTATATATTTACTAAAACACAAATACTTAACTATGATATTAATGAGTCTAAATTATATAATAATAGATTAACAAAAAAACAAAAAAGAATTATAATTAATAATCAAAATAGAGAATGTAAGAAATGTAAAAGTATATTGGGGAATGACTATTATATTAAATCTATTGATAATATTAAAAGCGATTTATCAAACTATTATGTAATATGTAATAGATGTAATATGTAATAATGATATATGTAATAATCTATAAATGAAAATAATATGTTAATATATTATAGTATGTCTTCTCCACAGTTAGATAATTTTAAACCAGACCAGGCAACAATTCAGGCAATTACACATGGTTTAAGTAAGATAAGATATGGTCAGTTTCAATTAAAGAAATCAATAAGTCAAGCACCAACACAATACAAAATGATTATAATATTAATTGGAATTGTTATACTTGTTATTCTATTTTATTTTTTAATATATAAAAAACCACTTACATTAACACATACAACTATATTAAAGGGATTAATGAAATCTCCCCCGAACCCATTTAATGCTAAAACAAATAAAGGTTTTACTTATAAAGACCCTGTAAATAATGAAGAAACTCCATATGTTCCTTCTAATGTATTAGATATTGAAAATCAACAACAATATACAATATCATTTTGGATTTATCCCAGAGGTTCTCTTATAAAATCAGAAGAAAATAAAGGAGACTGGTCTTATAAGTATGGACAATGGAAACATATATTACATGTTGGTGATTGGAATAATGGAAAAGCAGATAATCAATCTCCTGGATTCTGGCTTTCACCTGAAACAAATAGACTTAATATTATGATAGATACTACACAAGAAAAAGAAAGAATTATATTAGACAATTTAAATCTAAATTCGTGGACTAATATTACTGTTACAGTTAATAACTTTTCTGTTAGTGTTTATTCTAATGGTCGTTTAGAGAAAACAATAACACTTCGTTATGCTCCTGTTAGAATATTTAATCAAAAAATGTATGTATGTGAAAATGGTGGATATGCTGGTTATTTAGCATTTATAGAAGCATATTCAACCCCATTAGAACCAGATGCTGTATATAATATATATAAATACTTTCTTCCATGGATGGAAATGTGGTATGAATATAGCATGAATAGTAGAGTTATTCCTAAACCAACTCCATTTACACCAATTCCAGGACCACCATCACCACCTGGTCCAAATCCACCAAGTAAGACAGGTTGTCAATATACACCATTTGGATGTTGCCCTGGAACTAATATAGAAAAAAATAGTGATGGTAGTAATTGTACTTCTCCATCACCACCTGGTCCAAATCCACCAAGTAAGACAGGTTGTCAATATACACCATTTGGATGTTGCCCTGGAACTAATATAGAAAAAAATAGTGATGGTAGTAATTGTACTTCTCCATCGCCATCTGGTCCAAATCCACCAAGTAAGACAGGTTGTCAATATACACCATTTGGATGTTGCCCTGATGGAATAAAACCTAAAAATTTTAAAGGAGACCCATGCTCTTCCAGTCCAACTAATATATGTAATTAATATTCATTCATTCAAAATAAAAATATCAAAAATAAATTAAAATATATTTATATTATATAATGAGTGCTAAGAACAATCAAATTAATAGTGTTATTAACACTTTATCTTCTATGAAGAATAAAGGTAATAGTGCTAAATCCGCTAATAATGCTAAGAATAGTATAGGGTCTGTTAATAATAATGCTAAATCTGTTGCCGCTAAATCAGCTAATGTAAATACATCTCCTTCTGTATCATCAATGAAAAATAGTGTTAAGAACGGTGTTAAAAAAGTAGCAAATGCAACAGCAAAAACATATAACGGAATGGGACCATTTACAAAAATATGGATTTTATTACTTGTTATATTATTAATTATTGTATTAGTATATTGGGTACAAAGTATAAAATATTCATCTGATTGGAAAAGTAAATATGAACCTGTATTAATTGCTAATCCAATGAATGCTTATAATGCTGCTTTTAAAAAACAAAAAGTAGATATTCCTAATTCAGAAGATGGTCTTTCATTTACATATTCTATGTGGATTTACATCGCTGACTGGAATTATAATTTTGGTAAATTCAAAAATATTATTTCAAAAGGAAATGATAATACTGGATATTCACCAGGATTATGGCTCTATCCAAATACAAACTCTCTTCATGCAAGAATTTCTACATATGCTGATCCAAATGAAGGATGTGATATTCAAAATATTCCATTACAAAAATGGTGCCATATAGTATATGTATTAAATACAAGAACAGTTGATATATATATTAATGGTAAATTAGAAAGAAGTTGTGTATTAAAAGGTGTTCCTCATATTAATAATCAACCATTACAAGTATGCCAAGATGGAGGATTTTATGGTCAAATTTCAAGATTACAATATTTCGCAAAAGCAATTAATCCTAATAAAATTAAACAACTTTATAGAGAAGGTCCATTTGGTTCAACAAAATATAAAATTAAATTCTTTGAAGATGGTAAATTCATTCAATCTACACCAGATGCGTCAAATCCACTCTCAACATCTTCATCATAACATAAATTGGTAGAATATCTTAAATTGAACTAATTTAATTGATTATATATGATTATAATATCTAAACCATTAAAATAAAAATCCATTATATTAGTATATAATGAATTCTATTGGAAGTGCAACTAATTCTATACGTAATAAAATTGGAAATAATACTTCATTATCAACAGGTAATACAGGTTCTACATGGAATAGAAAAAATAAAACAATTACTATAATATTTACTTGTGTAATTATGGCACTTGTAATATATTTTCTTGTTATTATTGGCCGTGATTATAGTAATTACAATCAAAATTCACCTTATTTATTTCAAGGAACTAAAATCGCCAAAATCGCTAAAAATATTCCAGGAAGTATAGTTCATCGTTCAACAGATGGTAAATTTGGATTAGAAGCAACTTATTCTATGTGGTTGTTTATAGAAGACTCTAATTTTGCAGGTGCAAGAAGTAAAGAATGGAAACATGTATTACATAAAGGTAGTGCAAATGGAATGCCTCTTCAATCCCCGGGTATATGGATTTATCCTAACACAAATAAATTAGCAATAAATATTAATACATATCATTCTGTTAAAGAATCGTGTGATGTTGGTAATATTCCATTAAATAAATGGTTTCATTTAACTGTTTCTATTATAAATAAATCAGTAGATGTATATATTAATTGTAATTTAAAGAAAAGATGTAAATTAATAGGTGTTCCAAAAATGAATTATGGAGATATATATATTAATAACTGGCAAGGGTTTGATGGACTTATTAGTAATGTAAGATATTGGAGTAGAGCAGTATCTGATTTCCAACTTCAAGAAATTTGTAAGGAAGGTCCATCAAAAGCACCTTGTACAGATTCAGGTGTTAATCCTCCATATTTAGCTAAAAATTATTGGATGACAACTGGATTTCCAGATGCTATGGGATTTCCAAAATTAAATCAATAATATTATTTTTAGAATATATAAGTTTATATTTACTATATACAAATTATTTTAATCAATGTAAATTAAAATAATTTATTCATTATTATTATATGAACCAAAATCTTTGGGGGCCTAAGTATTGGTTTACATTACATACAATGACATTTGAATTCCCTAAACATCCAACAGAAAAAGACCGTAAAACATATCATTCTATTTTTATTTCATTACAAGATGTTCTTCCTTGTTCTATTTGTAGAAGAAATTACAAGAATAATTTAGCAGAACATCCAATTGAGAATCATTTATATTCTAGAAAAGCAATTGTTCATTGGTTGATTGATATACATAACAAAGTAAATGCTGAAACTGGAAAAAGACATTATTCATATGATGAAGTTATTGATATATATTCAAAATTATTAAATCGTAAAATTGAATTATATGATGACGAACAAAGTGTATATAAACCATTGAATAAAACAGGGAAAGTATGTATGAATTGGATGGTTATATTATTTGCGTTATTACTTATTGCTATTATAATTAAAAAAATACGAAAATCAAGAAAACGTTCTTAATAATAAATATTATCAATAATGTAATTATTCAAATAAACATTCTTCATTATTTTCATTACTAATATTATTATATAATAGCATATATTTAATCATATTATATATACTTTCCATTTTTACTTTTTTGTCATAATTATATTCTCTAATCTTACTATATGCTTCTTTATAACTAATCCATTTCATATCTCCAATCTCACATGCCTGTTCTTGATTATGTTCATCTATGAATGGTTCTTTATCAGTTTTAATCTGAGCAAGATAATAAATATGCTGGTAACGAACTCCATTTGTTCCAATAAATCTCTCATAACTAGGGTTTATATCAATTAAATCATATTCACTCTTATTATAATTTGTTTCTTCATTGAATTCACGAATAGCACAGTTTAAATCATTCTCTTTTAAATTACGCCGCCCTTTTGGAAAACCCCATTCTGGTTCAGTCCAGTTGCTTTTTGAATTATTTAATATATCATTCAATTTAATCTTAAATCGCAATTTTTTATTAAATTTAATATAAACTCCCTTTTTTAATTTAGTAAATTTAGTAAAACTATTATTATATTCTGTTCTATGATTTTTTGTTGATTCATCTATACTCCATAGATTATTCCATAATACCTCAAACGAATTATTTTGAATAAGTGTAATTTCATATTTTGACATAATATTTAATATATTCAATAAATATTCAAAATTATCAAACTCATATTTTCCACGAATAAACTCTACAAACCCAAGACTATGCTTACGCCTAACTAATAAAAATCGTAAATTACTATTCAGATATTTATCTACACTTTTTGTTGTTTTAAACTTATTGACTTCCGACTTTCCACTAATAATATCATTGATATTGAATTCGTCTAATTTAATACAAATAATTCCCATACTCATAATTGGAAAATGACATTTTTTATAGATATGTCCTTTTTTCCCACAATTTCCACAATGAATATTCTTCTTATTTTTCATATAAGAAGAAATATCTTTTTCTGGTTTAATTTCAAGGTCAGTGTATTTCTCAATTTCAACATACTCTATCTTATTGTCAATATTATCTAAAAAAGTATCTATATTATTCATTAGTTCTTGTATATACATACTATATTATTGGTTTTAAGTAAATTTTTATATCACTTATTAGTAATGATAAGACATTATCCCGAATTTACAAATACCGAATTCTATAAAAAACTCTTCATTAAGAAGGAGTTTCATAAATATTATGATGGAAATAAATCAAATGGAAATAAATCAAATGGAAATAAATCAAATGGAAATAAATCAAATGGAAAAAAACTGGATTTTGAATTACAACCACAACAATCACTTTTAAAGAAGTATATATCTATGAATACCCCATATAATAGTGTTCTTGTATTTCATGGAACAGGTGTAGGAAAAACATGCACAGCAATTAATATAGCAGAAAATTTCAAAAAAAAACTTCATAAATCAAATAAAAAGATTTTAGTTATTCTACCAAGAAGTATTAGAAGTAATTTCATAAAAGAATTATACAACATATCAAGGCCAGATACTCAACAATGTATAGGAACAATATATAAATATGATAGTTCATACAGTAAAATGTCAAATGAGAAAAAGGCATATTATGTAAGAGCAAATATAAAGAAGTATTATCAATTTTACGGATATGAGCAGTTTGCAAATAATATATTAAAAATGGCATCAACAAAATGGGACGGAACTTCTAAAACTGCAACATATGAAATTAAAAAATTAATTGAAAAGAAATATTCAAATAGAGTAATTATTATAGATGAAATTCATCATTTAAAATCAACAAAAGACAGTTTAATTAAGAAAGTTCCACCTATTTTAGAAAGTATTGTTTCATTTGGTAAAAATATAAAACTTGTATTAATGAGTGCTACACCTATGTATGACTCTCCTCGTGAGATTATATATTTATTAAATCTTATGCTTTTGAATGATAACCGCCATTCTATAAATGAAAATGATGTATTTGACAAAAATAATAATTTAACAAAGAAGGGTGGAGAAATATTAAAAAAAGCATCTATTGGATATATATCATATTATAGAGGTGAAAATCCTGCTGTATTTCCATATAGAATATATTCAAAAGGTTCATTTATTCCATCTTTCAAATATAATATCAAAGGTCATAAGATTAATGATAAACTCCAATACTTAAAAGTATTTCCTACATATTTTACAAAAGACCACTACAACTACTATAAAAGTATTGTTGGCGACAGCGAATCGATTGATAATGTCATAAATAATAATGAAAAAGGAACTGATGAGAGAGATGTAAAAAAAAATATTGTAATGACATTACAACAAATATCTAATATTATATATCCAGTCAAAAACAAAAATAAATTTACACATGGATCAAAAGGATTTCAAGTTCATAATAACGGAAATGGGGCATTTTATAATACTCGTGCGAAAATAGGTAAAAAAACTATTAAATATTTTAAATATCAAGACCATGTCATATATGACAAAGATACGCCAAATGAAAAACCCTTTTTAGATATATCAATATTAAAAATTGTCTCACCGAAAATAAGTAGTGTTATTAATCAAATTATTAATTCAAAGGGAATATCATATGTTTATTCAGAATATGTTGATGGAGGCGCTATGCCAGTAGCATTAGCATTAGAACAAGCAGGATATGAAAGAATAACATTACATAATGAGACCCAATTATTAGATTATTCTAAAAATAAAAACGGAGGTGGTGGTAAATCACAACCTAGATGTTATTTATGTGGAAAAAATATAAAAGACCATGCACATTCTCCAAATAATAAATCAGGACATCGATTCAAAGTAGGTAAATATGTTATTATCGCAGGTAGTTTAATGGATAATAAGAATATAGTTCAAGAATATATTAATGTTCTTAATAGTCCAGATAATATTGATGGTGGATTGATTAAAGTTATTATTGGTACACGGGTTACAGGTGAAGGTGTTGATATGACAGGTATTAGACAAATTCATATATTAGAACCATGGTGGAATTTATCAAGACTTGAACAGATTATAGGTAGAGGAATTAGATATAAATCACACATGCACTTAGATGAAAAAAATAGAAATGTTGAATTATTTCAATATGTAGTACTTCCCCCAACAACATCAAGTCAAAAGGAGAAAGATACTGAAACGATTGATGTATATACATATAAAAAGGCAGAGATTAAAGACATTCATATTAAAGAGGTTGAATACTTAATAAAACAAATGGCAATTGATTGTAATTTCTTTAAAAAAAATAATGAGAGAATAAAAAATAAAATAGTTAAGCAGATTACATCAAGTGGAGAAGAGGTTGAACTTAAAATAGGAGACCAACCATATTCAAGAGAATGTAGTTATATGAAACATTGTAATTATGATTGTAGTTGGTCTCCAAAAACAATGCCAACTGAAATAAATAATGATACATATTCTATTAATTATTCTGTTGATGAAATACAATCTGCTATTAAATATATTATAAATATATTTAAAACAGGATATATATTTAACTTAGAGACAATATATAATTATGTTATTAAATTTAAAAATATGCAGAAAATATTTGTATATTATGGATTAAATAAATTAATACAGAATAAAAAAAGAGTATTAGATAAATTCAGGAAGAATGGAACTATTATATATAAAGGTGACTATTATATATTTCAACCAGACGAAATAGCAAATAAAGATGTTCCAATGTATTATAGAAGTTTAATTAGAAAGTTAAAGACGAACAATATAAAAATAAATATAGAAAATATAAATAACACTTCTAATACAATAGATATATCTAATTATATTAGAGAAATCAATAAAAAATATAGTATTTATATGAATAATATGAAATATTATGGTTATAAACAAGTTAATGAAAACATTATATTATCTATGATTTTAGACGAATATCCATTATCTATCTTAATAAACTTATATAAAAAAAAGGACATAAATAAATTATTAATTAAATACTTTAGAATAAAATCACATCTAAGTGGGTTTATTATTCAAAAAGAAGAAATTCTTCCGGTATATACTGATGACAATGATGATATAGGAGATATATATGGTATTATAACAAAAAATAACAAAAAAGGTGTTTTTAAGTTTATTGATTTAACTAAAAGTAAAAATAATTTAACAATAGGGCAAAAAAAATCAAAGCGGTCTGTTATGAAAGGACGAGTATGTGCCACATATGATATATATGTATTAAAAGATATTGTTAAACGGTTAAATAATGGATTATTTAAAACAGATATTGGTAAAGTTAAGAAAGAGATATTCTGTTTTATGATTGAATATATATTGAGATATAATGAATTAAATTCGGTAAATGGAAAACAATGGTTATTGTATAAAAAATAAATATAGTGATTTAAAATGTAGTAATTAACCTAGTATCTTGATATATAGAGATTTAATCAATAAATATGAGAATTAAGAGATTACTATTATAAATAAAAATAAAAATTGATTTAAAAAGATTATAATATATAATATTCTATATTATAATGACATCTAATATCTTTTATGAAACTTCATTACAAAAAAGGATTATTTTATCTGCTAATGATTTCAATTCAAGTATAGATGAAAAAATTAAATCTCTTCTAATATCGCAGATAGAACAAAAATGTATTCGTGAAGGATATGTTAAAGAGGGATCTATTAATATTTTAGAACGGTCCTCTCCATTTTTATATGGGAATCAAATGAATGGGAAGGTTGCTATTAATGTTCGCTTTTCGGTAGATTTGTGCTGTCCTTTTAGAGGAAATATTATAAAATGTAATATTAATAAAATTAATAAACTTGGAATTCTTGCGTCAACAGGACCATTATCAATTATTATTGCTCGTCAATTTCATAGTAATAAGGATGTGTTTAAAGATTTAACAGAAAATCAAGAGATAGAGATTAAAATTATTGATAAGAAATTTAAAATTAATGATAATACTATTTCTGTTATTGCTAAATTAAATAACGGAGACAAAGATGGTAAATTTGAAAGTGAAAGTGAAAATGAAAGTGGAGATGAAAATGAAAGTGGAGATGAAAGTGGAGATGAAAGTGAAAATGACGAGGAAAATACTACAACAACTATTATAAAGATTAAAAAAGGTGATAAGGATGAAACAGATGTAAGTGATACAGACAGTGAAGAAGAAGATTTAGTTGATAATTCAGATGATAGTGATAATGAAGATGTTGTAGAAGAGGAAGATTTAGTTGATAATATAGACGAAAGTAGTGATGAAGAAAAAGATGAAGAAAAAGATGGAGAAAAAGATGATTCAGATGAGAGTGATATTGAGGACAATTAATTTATTATTGATATGATGAAATTAATCTCGTTATAATATGATTATTTATATATAAAGAATTTATAATATAATAATGGCATATGTTGTTGAAATTACAGAAACACCAGAAACACATGTAATGCAATTAAATACAGAATATTCTTATACATTAGCAGATAAACACACAATTATTAAAAATATAAAAGAATTATCAAAGATAGAACATATAGAAATATTTAAGATAATCAAAAATAAAAATATTAAATATAGTGAAAATTCAAATGGTATTTTTGTAAATTTTAATAATATACCTAATAATATTATTGGCGAATTATATGATTTTATTAAATTTTGTTTAAAAAATAAAGAGGAATTGAAAAAAAATGAAGAATTTATATTACAAAATAAATCAATCATAGAAAAATCTATTGAAACAATAAAAAATAGAAAATATCATTGTCCATCTACCAGCGAAGATGATAATGAATATGATGATTATATAGAGGATGAAATTGTAATTCCAGATGATATTATAGAAGCAGACGGAACTAAAATAAATTTAAAGAAGGATAAACCTGTTTATAAAGGGATTAAGGCGAAAATTATGAAAAATTATAAGCAAAAATAATGAAATATTATTATTTGTGAGTTATGAATAAAATGAAAATAATTAAAATGAAAATTATTTATTGGTTTTTTATAAACTCTATTATTGCTTGTTCTGTTCTTGCTCCATTATAATTAATCCCATTACCACCTTTAAGTCCATTGGGTAAATATTTAATAGTTGGGTAACCTTTTACATCATGTTGTTGTGAAAGTTCTTTTTTTTTCTCTGCATTAATCATTATAATATCTACTGATGTACCCTTTTTATTTTTAGGAGGAGTTTTTTCTTGTAATAATTTTATTATTGGTTTTAGTGTTTTACAATGTCCACACCACTCGGCATAAAATATAACAAAAGCAGGATTGGATGATGTAGAATTTTCCATGTTTTCCATTCTATTTCTTCTACAACTTTTTTGGGAATATACAATTCCAACAATTAATAAAACAATTATTACAACAAGTAATAATATTGACGCCCAGTTTTCTGCTAAGTATTTTTTTGCTCCTTTTCCCTTTGAATTACTTTTTACTACTCCTCTTTTAGATGCTCTCTTTGGTCCTCTTTTTGCTTTTCTTACCATTTATACTTTAATATATATAATAATTTGAATTAGTATAAAATAAATAAATATATAATAAATTAAATAAAAATAAATAATATTTAAACTACTTAAACATACTTTATTATATATAAATTATAAATGGTTGCTATTGGAATTGATCTCGGAACAACAAACTCATGTGTTGGCGTATTTCAAAATGATCGTGTAGAAATTATTGCAAATGATCAGGGTAATAGAACAACACCTTCATATGTAGCATTTAATGATACAGAAAGACTTATTGGCGATGCTGCAAAAAATCAAGCATCTAGTAATCCAACTAATACAATTTTTGATGCTAAACGCATGATTGGTCGTAAATTTGATGATACATATGTTCAGCGTGATATTAAGAATTGGCCTTTTAAAGTTGTTGATAATGGCGGGAAACCATTTATTACAGCAAATTATAAAGGCGAGGTTAAACAATTTACACCAGAAGAAATTTCATCAATGGTTCTCATTAAAATGAAAGAAGTTGCTGAGTCTTATCTAGGAGAAGATGTTAAAGATGCTGTTATTACTGTTCCAGCATATTTTAATGATTCTCAAAGGCAAGCAACAAAAGATGCAGGAGCAATTTCTGGACTTAATGTGCTTCGTATTATTAATGAACCAACCGCAGGTGCAATTGCATATGGCCTTGATAAGAATAAAGATGGTGAAAAAAATGTATTTATATATGATTTTGGAGGCGGGACTATGGATATGTCTCTCCTTACAATAGATGATGGTATTTTTGAAGTAAAAGCAACAGCTGGAGATACTCATCTTGGTGGAGAAGATTTGGACGATGCACTTGTAAGTCATTTCTCAGCAGAATTTAAAAGAAAACATAAAAAAGATATTTCAGATAATCCCCGTGCAATTCGTAGATTACGCACCGCATGTGAAAAAGCAAAAAGAACATTATCATCTTCAACAATAGCAAATATTGAAATTGATTCATTACTCGATGGTGCTGATTTTACATCACAAATAACAAGAGCACGATTTGAAGATTTATGTGCCCCATTCTTTAAAAGAGCACTTACACCAGTAGATAAAGTACTTCGTGATGCAAAAATGAGTAAATCAGAAATTCATGAAATTGTATTAATTGGTGGTTCAACACGAATTCCAAAAATTCAATCTATGCTTAGTGATTATTTCAATGGAAAAGAACTATGTAAATCAATTAATCCAGATGAAGCAGTTGCTTATGGTGCGGCGGTTCAGGCGGCACTACTAACAGGAGATACAAGTGAGAAAATCAGTGATATTCTTCTTCTTGATGTTACTCCACTAAGTCTTGGACTTGAAACAGCAGGAGGTGTTATGACAAAATTAATTGAACGCAATACAACAGTTCCAACTAAAAAATCACAAACATTTAGTACTTATAGTGATAATCAACCAGGAGTATTAATTCAGGTATTTGAAGGAGAACGTGCTATGACAAAAGATAATAATACTCTTGGTAATTTCTCACTTGATGGTATTCCACCTATGCCTCGTGGTGTTCCACAGGTTGAGATTACATATGATATTGATGCTAATGGTATTCTAAATGTTAGCGCTGTTGAGAAAAGCACAGGAAAAGAAAATAAAATTACTATTACAAATGATAAGGGTCGTCTTAGTAAGGAAGAGATTGAAAAAATGGTGGATGATGCCGAGAAATATAAGAAGGATGATGAATTGCTAAAAGAGCAAATCGAGTCTAAAAATGGATTAGAAAATTACGCATATCAACTTAAAAATAGTCTAAATGATGAAAAACTAAAAGATAAATTTAGTGAAGATGATAAAAAACTTGTAGAAGAAAAAGTAGATGATGCTATTAGTTATTGTGATGGAGAACACAGTAAAGAAGAATATGAAACTAAAAAGAAAGAACTTGAAGATGTTGCTGGTCCTATTATGGCAAAACTATATCAAGGTGCTTCACCCGAAGGATGTGGTCCGGGAGGATGTCCTATGCCAGGTGGAATGCCTGGTGGAATGCCTGATATGAACTTTACTCCACCAGAACAATCTGAACCAAAAATTGAAGAAGTTGATTAATATTAACGTTCGCATTCATATGAAACTCCCTTAAATTTATAAAAATTTTTAATACAAGTTTGTACATTTTTTCTTTTTTTAATTTTTTTAAACCATTCCAATAATTCTAATAAAATATCGTCTTGTTTATTATTACAAAATTGTGGTATATGAATACTATTCAGTGGATTTATAGATATATTATGTGCGTAATCATCTATTAAAATAGTATTTTTTTTATTAAATTTTCTCTTAAAATCTGGATTTTCAAATAATAAATCAAGTGATTTTACTATTTGACCATTATAAAAGTTAATTTTATAATTCTTCTTTGTTAATTTATTTTGATATACGCAATGTTTTGATGTCATTGATTTTCTTGCTAAAATAATATTTATTTTACTAATATATTTCTTAGAAATTATCTTTTCAATAATTTTATTAACATATCCTACTTCACCCGCACTCCAAAATCCAACATTGAAATTTTCAAAGCAATATTCTAAAAGTTCATACATATGATTTCTCAATAATGTCAAATATGGATATTTTTTAAAATTTAGAATAACAAATTTTGTTGGTTCTTTTATAGATATATTTGAATATTCTTCAATACTATGAATTAAAGTTGCATCTAAATCAAATATTATATTATGTTTGTGCATATAATATAATAGTTATATATAAAATCGATGGTGTAATATAGCGAGGATTATATGGATATTACAGTATCTCGACGACTTCGACCTCAACACCATGTCCGACGGCCTCGACGACTTCGACCTCAGCGCCTTGTTCAACGACCCCTTCGACCTCGACGACCTCGACCTCAACACCATGTCCGACGGCCTCGACGACTT
>Ga0233413_10000104_pt1 | contig 43147 bp, 40 predicted proteins | sample Na_anoxic_6_MG_FD_189019 | JGI IMG/M metagenome (GOLD analysis project Ga0233413, IMG submission 189019) | Seawater microbial communities from Saanich Inlet, British Columbia, Canada - Na_anoxic_6_MG | ecosystem: Environmental > Aquatic > Marine > Inlet | place: Canada: British Columbia...
AATATGATTACATCGATGTGGTTGGGTATGGGAACCTATATGGCCGCAAAACTATTAATCCGTGAATAAAAAAAATACAAAAAATACAAAAAATACAAAAATATAAACTATAAATTAATCCTCTATTACTAACTTTAACTTTCTAACTCGCGCCTTTTTTGCATGAACAACAGGTTCTTTTTCTGGTTCAGGAACAGGTTCTTGCACAGCCGGTTCTTGCATCTGAACCTCAACAACAGGTTCTTGCACAGCCGGTTCTTGCATCTGAACCTCAACAACAGGTTCTTGCACAGCCGGTTCTTGCACAGCCGGTTCTTGCAATTCAGTTATACTACCATCATCTTCCTCCTTCATAACCTTTATTTTTTTCGGTCTGCCACGTGGCTTCTTCGCTACAGCAGCCGGTTCTTGCACAGCCGGTTCTTGCACAGCCGGTTCTTGCAATTCAGTTATACTACCATCATCTTCCTCCTTCATAACCTTTATTTTTTTCGGTCTGCCACGTGGCTTCTTCGCTACAGCAGTCGATTCTTGTACAGCAGTCGATTCTTGTACAGCAGTCGATTCTTGTACAGCAGTCGATTCTTGTACAGCAGCCCCTTGCACAATAACCTCAGTTATACTACCATCATCTTCCTCCTTCATAACCTTCATTTTTTTAGGTCTCCCACGCGCCTTTTTGGGAGCATCCGGATCTTTGACTTTAGCAACACTTTTTGTACGAATTGGCTTTGTCGGTTCATCCAAAAACTCATCAAAAAGCAATATCTTCACCTGTTTATTTCGCAAGTCTGTTAGTTTCTTCTCTATTTTATCAGGATCATTACCAATCAGCTGCATTGCAGACTCTGTCATTTTATTAAATTCTTCACGAACTGGTTGAAAACACGCCATGTCATCAAGAACCAATTCAAACACTTGTTGAACTGGTTTCATAATCTGATTCGTAATATAGTGTCCATAATTCGGTCGTAGTTTATTCTCAATTATATAATCAGGATGCTCAATTTTTTCACCCTGTAAAGCCTTTTTATTTTCAATTTCAATATACACAAAAGGGATTCTATCTCCTGATCCTGGTTTATTTCCTGGGTCGCGCTTACCCATTCTATCCGCCAAAACTTTATGAGCAATCTGCAGCGGATTTTTATAGGTGGATCTCAAAGCTTTCGAAATGATCAATTTATCGAGAGGATATTTTTCTTGCACGATATTGCGTAAGCATTCCCGCAGGAATTCCACAGCGCGTTCTACGTTTTGCTCCTTCATCAATATATCAATAATACCACCATATACATCCTTTACAATAGGAGCATTATCGCGGCGTTTCAATACAATACCCATGCTTTTTCTATCGCCCTTTTCTGGATCAGTTTCATACAACATACCTACATAGCGTTTTTTTGAAAGTAAGCAAAACGGCATGAATGTTTTCTCATATTCAAGATCATGTGGTTTTTTCAAGCATTTTGTTGCCAACGCGCCGGCTTCTTGAGCCAAGTCAATCGTAATTTCAAGAGCCTTTTTACCACGCACCTTTTCGCCATCCAATGTTTCCAAGTTGAACGTGAAGAACACTGAATCTGTGTCGCCGTAAATATATTCCGCCTTGGAACGCATGCGCCCATATCTCGTTTCAACTTCAATATCACCATATGTTTCTTCGACAACGCGACGCGCATAAGTAAGCAACTTTCTACCAGTAGCAGTGGTTGATGCAGCAACATCCTTTTCGAAAAATGTACTTGTTTTTGCACCACACCCACCATATAGTGAATTAGCGGTAACTTTATAACTTTGTTGTCGCTTATCTAAAATATTCTTCATGAAATCATCTTTTTGTTGCGGAATCATTTTACGCGTGGCTTTACGGGCAGCCAACAACTCTTCCAAAATAGAAGGCATAATACCTTTTTTCCCATCAGGAAATTGTGCAAAACGACAATGACGCATACCACTAACCACTTTTTCCAACTTACCGCGTTCATTCGCCTGCCATTTATAAATTTCGTGTTCGATATCTACATATTCATAACCAGGTAAGTCATTATAAATATAAACGCCGTCCCCATCACGCGTACCCCACTCAGAACCTTGAATTAAATTACCTTCCAAGTCATACTCTTTACTCCACACCTTACTATCGTGCGACAAGTTTTCACTAATCATAGATGATGGATACAGAGAACTATAATCCACACATGCTACAGGATTATCCAAGTAAAGATTGCACTTGGGTGGTAATACAATAGCTCCATCGTAGCCACTCCACCTTTCTCCATCAGCGGGCTCCTGATATTCAGGTTTTTCAATGGTTGGCATCAATGTGTTTTTTTCTCGACATTTTTTCGCGATATAACTCGTCAACTTGATGCCTTGACCACGCATAACCACGAAATTAATCGGTACACTGCAGATTTTCGACATTTCCACATAGCCAGTAATGACATCAATTTTGCGCATAAGATGATGCACCAGATTACAATCCTGAATACAGTATTTAGCAATGACAGCGCGTTCTTTGGGTCCCTCATTCGTCATACGAAAGATGTCCTGTGGGGTAACATCATCCTTGGCGAGACCCCATTTAACGTGTTTTGTCATATCTGGAGTTTCTTCTCCAGCAATTTCAATAATATTATTCTTATAATCAATGTGTTCAACAACGCATTTTTTGCCGTCCTTGTAATAATCGGTTGAATGACTGGATTCTTCAAAGTTGATGAAGCTACCAGGTTCCAATCCAGTAATATTTTTCGTATGTATAAGAGTCCTATTCGTAGCTTCATTATACTCCACCCTTTTCACCGAATCGCCGATGAAATAACCAGCAACATAGTCCAGTTTATAAGAAGTCAAGTTGTAATCTCTGCGGAAATAATTATACATATCCACTTGAAGTCGACCATTCATTTTTATGAATTTCAAGTCATGTTGTCCACTTGCAATGACAATGCTGCTTTCTTCGATTTTCAACACATTGGTCTTGTAATCACGTGAAGCGCATAATTCGTCTTTATTACGAGACAACTTCAGGAAACTATTAACAATATTGTTTTCCATGGCACGCCGAAACATGAATTCGTAATCAAAACCGAAAATGTTATATCCGATAATAATATCCGGATTCTCCTTTTGAATTAGTTCTGTCCACGCCAACATGACCTTTTTTTCAGTGTCGTAGCTATCTATTTTCGCGCCATCAACCTGGTCGCATGTATCGAGTGCAATACAATGATTCAAGTAGGGTTTCTCTTCGCCGTATTTTAGAAAAGTGGAACCAATAAATGTGATCTTGTCGCCTTCAACTTGTGGGAAAATAGCATTGAAGCATTTATTAAGAATGGTAATCAACCCTTCGCGGTCGACTTTTCCAGTTGCAGGAAACATATTTATCACATCGAAAACGCGAGCTTTTTTTTCAATACGCTTAACTTTGGGTAGTTGTGTCTTGTTCGAATACATGGCTTCTCCTTCCACACCACTATTGGCAACCCCTTCATTACCATCGTCTCCACCTTCACCATCATTATTTTGCGCTGCTTCCCACGATTGTTCATACATGGCTTCAACGAGTTCTGCATCACCGCAATCTTGTTGAATCATGTTTTTTACAGGGTTGCTCAATAGTGCATCGATAAGATTGCCCACCTCCTCTTCATTAAGGTCTAATTTACAATAGATGCGTTCGATTTTATCGTAATAGCCGTATCCGAAAGCGGACATAACCATAGATCGAAATTCGTCCTTGGTAATCTGTGGGCGACCGTCATTTTGCATGGCGCTTTCAATAAAATTATCAATAATATTTTGAGCGAGTTTCTTGTAAGTTTTAACCGGTAATGGAAAATCACCGTGGCTACTACTGGCCTCTATATCAAAGCTACAAATCTTGTATGGGACAATGGTCTCCTTGTCATTCTGGGGAATAATATCGGTATAACTCATTTCGAATTCAAAATCACAAGTAGTTGTTTTACCGCGAATCTGTTTTGCCTTGTCAAGTGGGATTTTAATCCAACCCGAAGGACTGATTTCATTTACGTGGAAGAATCGTAAAAGAGGGGGAATATTGCCTTCGTATAAATACATGGCCCTATTTTTATAGATATAACCCTCACTTAATAATGTTCGACGTTTATCCACATAACCATAAAATATATTTTTTACTTTATTCATACATAGAGTATTATTGAATTGCATAAGAATAAATTTGTGGTCTCGACCACCGTCAAAACCATATAATTTTTTGCGATTCACCAATTGATTGTTGCATATAGACTGTTTATAATAGACACCAATTTTTGTTCCGATATAATTGATAAATTGCATACGATCACTATTGGTAAAGCCGTCGTGGACCTTGATATAAAAGAATGGTTTAAAATCGTCCACAATGATGGAGCAAGTTTTCCCGGTCTCATTGATGGCGAACATTTGAATAATAAAACGTTTATTGTCTTTTATGGAGAATTTCTTGTCATCACCACTACTGCTACTATCACCATCCCCGCCATCTCCAGACTGATCCCGCTCCTTATCATATATATTGAAGTCCAAAAGTTTGAAGCTACGACTTGTTAATTTCGGCATTATTGTAATTTAATGCCATAGTTTTACGTGGTTTAATGATATTCATTTTTATTTAATATGATATTAACTATTATTAAGTATTACAAAATAATACAAAATAATATGAACTTATGATCTCTTTTTAGTGCGTTTTTTTCTCTTGCAACGTTTATTGCGAGTATTGCGTAATTTCCGAGCAACACGGCGAGTACCAAGTCGAGTACCACACCGAGTACCACGCCGAGAACCACGTCGAGCACCACCACCAACGCGTCGAGCACCACCACCCATTTTATGTTTTTTATTCGAGTGTGCAATTTTTTCATTAATCCATGATTCAAGTTCTTGCACTTCATGACTACCGCTATATGTATCCTTAAGTTTACCATCTATCATATGTACTATGGTAGGGAATCCTTGCACATCATTGAATGATTTCATATGAGGAATACCATCATCGCTTGCCTCGGCCATGATAAAATTTTCGTCATTTCCGTAGTCAGCCTGTGGTTTATAATCTTTTTCATTTTCAAGATCAATACCGAGAGTTTTGCATATAGTATTCCATTTTGGTCGCAAGTTTTGGCAATGACCACACCATGGTGCATAAAATTTAACAACCGCATGTTTTTTTGGATGATGTTTATTAAATTCGTTGGCACTATCCCGATCAGTAATCTTGAAATACTTCATAGCACCTATACAATAATATAATATAATAATAATTTTTTTCTCGTCAAGTATAATATATGCAAGAAATCCATAAAATATTTATTATAGGATTTATATTTTTATTAGGTCTATATTATTGCTTAACCGTAAATGAGAAAACAATATACGAAGGTTATGCGAATAAAAATAATGCATGCCCGAATATTTTGATCCAAAAAGGGAGTGAAATATATTTATACAATTCTAAAAAAGCCAAAATACCAGGTGTAAACCCTATTAAATTTGATAATTTAGAGGGTTATGTGGAATATTTAGAGTGGCAAAAACACAATAATATAATTTGCCCAGTATTATTTTTGCAACGTTCATATGACGCACAGGGAAAGGCGATATATCAAGTAAGACCCGATATTTTTGATGCACAAGGAGGATTGCCTGCAACTGTCCCAATAGGTGAACAACCAGCAGAAATGTCTAAATTAGTGGATGCTGGTAGAAACGACCAACCGTATAATAAAAACAGTTTCCCGGCATATGATCCAATGAATTTATATCAAGGAGAATATACCCCTTTAGATAAAATGTATCACGCTCAAGAGAAAAATAAAGTCAGCGACAATCCAATGGATGTGAATTGGGGTGGTACTGAATATACAAAAAAACAAGTTGCGGACGGAAAGTATGTAGGAGATGAAGTACTAATGGCGGTTGCATAAATGTTCGTAAAAAATATAATATCATTCTATATTATAACAATGTCAATAGCATCGTTAAAACAACTTGCGTCAGTTTTTTCCAATTGCCCTGAAGACAACAAAAACGAATGTGTAGATAGAGAGAAACATATTCAAGTGAGCGACTTCAATATGTTAAAAGAAATTCTCAAAGAAGGAGAATATAGTATGGAAGGAGTTGACTATAACAAAAAAGAGTCGTGTACTGGTGAGACAAGTATAACTCATGCAAGTAATATAATAACTGTTGATCATACAATTTTAATCAATAATGAAGTGATTCCAAGATTTGTAACGATTAGTATGGATTCATCAAACAGAATATATTCTAACTCAACCACACAGGGAGAAAATTACACAGCCAAAAAACAGTTAAAGGTTATTTCAATATCATCCAACGAGGTAATATTTAGTGGAAATGGAAGTAGCACGTCAACAGAAAACTATTATTGTGGAGCAAATATTAAGAAAATAATAAAGGCAATAGATGATAACACTTTTTCCATTGAAACAATATTCGGTGGTGAAAAAGCATATCATGAGACTTATACAAAAAAACAAGTTTCTGTTGGTGGTTTTGTTGGGGGTATATAAATGTTCGTAAAAATTATAATATCATTCTATATTATAACAATGTCAATAGCATCGTTAAAACAACTTGCGTCAGTTTTTTCCAATTGCCCTGAAGACAACAAAAACGAATGTGTAGGTAGAGAGAAACATATTCAAGTAAGCGACTTCAATATGTTAAAAGAAATTATCTCAGAAGGAGAATATAGTATGGAAGGAGTTGACTATAACAAAAAAGAGTCGTGTACTGGTGAGACAAGTATAACTCATGCAAGTAATAGAATAAATATTTCATCTACATTTAGTTTCAAAGATAATAAAGATTTTGTAAGATATGGACCGATTAGTCTGGATTCATCAAACAGAGTATATGCTCAATCAACCACAGTGGGAGAAAATTACACGGCCGAAAAACATTTCATTCTTAGTTCAATATCATCCAACGAGGTAATATTACTTGGATATGGAAGTAGCACGTCAACAGAAAACTATTATTGTGGAGCAAATATTAAGAAAATAATAAAGGCAATAGATGAGAAAACTTTTTCCATTGAAACAACACTCGGTGGTGAAAAAGCATCTGATACCACTTATACAAGAAGACCAGTTTCTGTCGGAGATGAAATGTCCCCCCATTTAGATTCACTAATGTAAAGTCATTATAATCGGACAATGATCGCTAATATAATATCTCGAATTATCTATAATATTCATTGCATTCGTGCACACGTCTTTTAATACATGCCGGTTTTTGACTTTATTAATTAGTGATGGTGAAACAAAGAAGTGGTCTAATTGAGATAGTTCGCCATGGTCAATTACGGATGAGAGGTTTTTATCATACCAATGACTATAATAAGGTATACTATTCGTATAACTATCGAATAAATTAATATATGATTTTTTTGTCAGGATTTTCAATTCATTACTTTTTGAAACACAATTGAAATCACCTGTGATAATAACATTTGAAGTTGTTATTTTTGTTATTAGAAATCGCAATTCTCGTTCGCGTGTTATATTATTAATACCCGAATGATCACTTTTTAAATGACAATTGTAAATGGTAATTGGTTGTCTAATAGCCGGATCAAAAACAGTCAATGCTATAATTTTTGAGGTATGTGTTTTAAATTCAATAATATCTATATGTTTTTTGACTAAAAATACATTAAACATAATTTTTTTTTTAATTTCTTCAGTATCGACAATTAATCTGTAATTACCTAACATATTTTCAAGAAGTTTTATGTTATCAATGGAAGAAATTTCTTGTAAACATAATATATCTGCGTCAACTTGTCGCATATAGAAAATGACATTTCGATAATATAACTCGGTATTATGTTTAACCATATTTACACCAAAAAATTCCATATTCCACGAGCATATACGTATTGAAACACGATATTTATATACATAATATAAAATGATAAAAACTAAAATTATCAATAAAAATCCATATTTTAATAGTATACTGGAATTTTTATTTTTCTTAATCATCGCTTATATAATTGTTAGAAATAAATATGCTATTGCAATTTCAAAAATAACATCATATGATACTAAATCCATATAATATTGATATAATATTGATATAATTCCTTAAGAGTGGTTATATCAATAGTAAAATGAAAATGAAAATGAAAATTTAATTAAGAAATAAGGTACTGAAAGTATCACAACTACCCCCATCAAATTTTGCGACATATTTAACAGAGTTGGGCATAGTATGTTCATCATTATCATAATAAAATTCCCAAGACAGAAATCCTGAATTAGCACCATTTTTAATACAATCGTATATATCACCTTCGAATTGTGCATATGTGCCGCGGTTGATAGATGAATTTTGTGGGAAGATATTGGTAGGTATATTACCATAACCACCCAATCGATTCGCTAATATATGACCAGCATCACAATTCTGTTCTCCATCGTCTTCTAAAATACGAGAATAGTGTTGAGTACAACTGGTTGTGCCGGAACCATTATCTAATGAATCAGGTGTAATTGTGCCGGAAGCGGAGACAACAACTTCATAATTATTATGTAATTTATAAATATAATTCATATCAGCACTACCATTACCCATAATAACATGATTATTACCTTCTATAGGGCATGGTACAGTAGTACATACACAATCAGAATGTGTTAAAGTTAAATAAGATTGTAAAAACAGGAAAAAAAGAGGTTTCCACATCATTTAATATAATAGTATATAATTTATATAATATTATATAATTTATAACATTATATACTTTATAGTAAAATACGGTAAAAAAATAAATATGCCATGGCAATTTCAAAAATAACATCATAAGATAACACTATAAAAGTATCACATATATTGTGTTTTGTTATAATATATTGGTCATTTTGGTCTTTAATATGTACATCAACTGTACGGAAACCTTTATACCATACAGAAACAGTCCACCAAGCGCTAACATAAATCATCACAAAAAACATAGATAATTGTCTATAAAAATGTTGTTGGTGTTCATACAATGTTTTTAGATTACATAGGGTTACCGCTGACATTGCCATTAAAGAACCCGTCGTATTCACTTGTCTGGTAGAGTTTCTTTCGATGGATGTATTTTTTTTATATACATTTATGACTATAAATGCAATTACCATATGTAGGAAGATAATGTGATTGAAACTAAAAATTCTATCTCCAAAATATAACCCAATTGTCGTAATACAACCTCCTTCTTGAAATCCTTGCAAAAACAAACCTAAATAATGCGGAACTGCCAAACTATCCTTTTTACTGTAATAAAATACCATAGGTTTAATAATTCTTGTATTGCTTATGTGTAATACAAATTCAATAAATGTCCATATTAGTGTAGAATAACTTAGTATAATAAAACAATCTATTGAATTATTCGTTATATAGTCGTCCAAACATAATCCAATGGAAAATAAACAATAATTTATTTTTGTATTCGCCTTTGTTGCAAAATCACCAATTCGAACTATATTATATTTCTTATTCGTTAGAAACATACTATATATTGATATTTTTTATTATTCATAGCTATTTTTCATAGCTATTTTTCATATCTATTTTTCATATCTATTTTATAATATAATTTAAATAAATCCATATAAAATTTATATATGTAGGTATATATAAATTATATGCTACTAATAATGTTAATTGCATGTCTTAATGTGGGGTATTCTACTGCCACGTATAATTATTATGAATTAGCCGTTCAAAAATGGTGTAGTACAGATTATATGATTCACGGCTTTTGGCCACAATTTAATAGCACCGCTTATCCCGAAAATTGTAAAAAAGTTTCCTATGTTGAACCAGTTGGGACATTATTGACGAATATGAATACATATTGGCATAAGTGTGATAATACATTATGGGAACATGAATGGGAAAAACATGGTTCTTGTGTACAAGAACAAAATAACATGGACGAGGATACTTATTTTAATACCGCCCTGTCATTATTTTTAGACAACAAAAATTTATTAGAGAATTGTAAAGAGGAGGATTGTATATTAGGATGTTTTGATTTAGACTATAATCTTATAAAATGCGAATAAATAGGTATTTAACATAACTTATATTTTTGGTGTCGAACATTATTGTATCCAATTTCGATCAGCTTTTGCCCATCGTCAAAGTTTAGCATACTATACCCTTCCAACATTGACGGATCTACAAAATATTTGTTAATTTCTCCAACGGGATCCTTACAATTTTGGTTGTTAGCAGCCATTGGGTTGTTAAAATTTGTCTTTACAATCATTAATGTCCTTTTTATCATTTCTTTTAACGAGTCAATTGGGGTATTATCATAAATATATCCTTCATAAGGTGTAATAAACGTAATATTCAAGTATTTACCGTTATGTTCTGGTTGAAGCAATTCATTGCTTAGTGTGCCTCCATCTGCATACAAATTACCATTATATTTTATAGGTGGAAACATACCGGGGATCGCAGACGATGACATCATCAAGAATACCTTGTTTAAATCGTCATTGTCTTCAAAAGAATATACATCCAAACTCCCGCTATACAAATTAACTGCTCCTATCAGAGTGTGAATTACTGGTTTTCCAGGCATTCCATGAATGACCTTTACCAGTGTGTGAAACAATGGATCTGTGTTTAGTAATGAAACCGATGTTGTAGGTAGCAATTTATATATCATTCGATTATCAATGTCATTGTATATTTTCTCTGCTGCCGCAATACCATCACTAATATTAGTATAATAGGAGAGAAATCCTGCATTTAATGCGCCGGCAGAAATACCTGTATACATGTCATAATCATTGCCATCGCCATCGCCAACACCATTTAGTTCCACGACTCGCTTAATTATGCCAATTTCAACTGCACCAAATGCGCCACCACCGCTAAATGATATTTGATTTAATCCACATGAAGTATATAAAAAACTTAACAACAATAATGATTGAAATAACATTATATAGTATATTATATTATATAATTTTATATTCGTGTAATTGACTCAATGAAATGGTTTAAATACATTTTCATTCTTAATTTATAAACAAAATGGAAATTGTAAAGAACGACGATTTTTGCAAGTTAATTGTTTCCAAAGACTATGCCAAAGGTACTGTTATCCATACTCTGAAGGGGGAGATGTATGCGGAGCCATCGAGAACTACGATTGAGGTTGGGAAAGATCAACACGTAGATGATCCATATGGTATTTATATAAATCATTCATTTACACCATCGTGTCTTATAATCAATGATACTGTTGTTGCTGGAAATGATATGAAATCAGGAGATGAGATTACGTTCAACTATAATGTTAGTGAAACTAAAATGGCCACTCCATTTACGGATAATCATACAGGAGAGATGGTATCCGGTAATTCTGTAAATTAATAATAAATATTTTACACATATATATTATTAATCGATTTATTTACTATCAACGTGTTTCATTACTGCATTTAATGTGGCATTGAATGTAAACAGTGTGTTTAATTTATCCATGTCTTGTATAATATCATCACTAACGTCGTCAGACGTTGATTCTGAAAGTTTTTTGGCAAGAGCTGGCAACATTTGAGTTGATTTTGCACCAGACCATTCATTCATCTCAATGATCATGTCTTCTATATGTCTTCTATATTTGGCTAAATGTAATCCATCGTGCAATTTTGTCGTTTTTTCTTTCAATTCTGTTGATATTTTTTTAGAGTCTTGTATATCAGCGCCAGAATCAGAATCAGAATAGGAACTGCTACTTGGTTTCGATATTTCGAATGCCTCCCTTACTTTTCTACTTACGAAACAAAAATAGATTATCAAAAATAATATTGCATATAATAAATATTGGACCCATGTTTTTTCCATAATTTTTTTCATATCCATGTCCATATATATTTAATATAGAGGAAATAATTTCAAAAATTACATAATTTATATATAATTTGTATCGTTTTACATATTATTATTTGAAGCATCACGTAAATTGGTGGGCAATACATAAGAGTATTCAAAATTTACACTAATATTATCAGAAATATCACTTGCTTGAATTATGCGACTCATATTTTCATTAATATGTTCAAGCCAATTAACATTCGCATTACCAGAAGCATCAGTGCCAGCATAAGAATCCATGCCAGCGTAAGCATCAGTGCCAGCATAAGAATAAGCATTACCAGAATCATCCATGCCAGCGTAAGCATCCGTGCCAGCATAAGAATAAGCATTACCAGAAGCATCCATGCCAGCGTAAGCATCCGTGCCAGCATAAGAATAAGCATTACCAGAAGCATCAGCATTCGCACCCACATTATTAGCACTATTAGCACTCACTGCATCAGCCATGCGTCTCAAGCTATTTTGTCTTGAAAGTGCTCCTCCACCACCCCGCCTATATTCGCGAATATCATACCGACATAATGGGCACCTAACATTACTTCGAAACCATGTTTGCGCATCTTCTTGTCTAAAAATATGACCACATTGTCTAATAATACTAATATTATCATTATCATCGAATTCATCTTGGCTAATTGGACATGTACGATTCACTGGATCAATCACTTCTCCAAAAGTCATATTTTCCGTTGCTTCCACAAGTTGAGCATCCGTTGGTCGGACAACTACTGGAGATAAATTGTCCAGGTTATTTGTTGTTCCAAAACCGCTTGGAAATAAAGCCAATAATGTTATAGTATCTAACATATTCTGACTGTGTGTAAATGCTGGAGTTCTTCTACGACTAATACCTGGTTCATTAAATGGAACCACACCAGCACCTGCACCTGCGCCTGCACCTGCACCTGCGCCTGCACCTGCACCTGCGCCTGCACCTGCATTATTACCACTACGTAAACCAGGTATTGCAAAATCGGTTCGAGACAATCTTTGTCGGGAATTGCGATTTCGATTGGAATTTCGATTTAACGGGGGTGGTTCATACACATCTTGATTATTATTATTATGACATATAGTCTCATAAAGATGATTTTCAATGTTATTGAATGATTCTTGAGAGCGATCTATAAAAGAACTATGATGTTCAACCATTTGTAAGTAAGAATTGACTACTTCACGTCTATCCGAGTTGGCCATATTATTATTATTATTATTATTATTATTATTATTATTATTATTATTATTATGACATATAGTCATATAAAGATGATTTTCAATGTTATTAAATGATTCTTGAGAGCGATCTATAAAAATACTATGATGTTCAACCATTTGTAAGTAAGCATTAATTGCATTACGTCGATCAGCGTTGGCCATATTATTATAACACTTATTATAAATGTGTTTAAATGTTAGTTGTCTTATATATTAATACAATGCAATCATCGTGGGATAAATATAAGGATAAGGGATTATCTGGGTTAAGTAATATGGGCAACACATGCTTCATCAATTCATGTTTCCAAGTTCTATCACATACATATGAACTAAGTGAAATAATTGAGGATGGAACATTTACAAAAAGATTAAGTGCTCATCGTGATAAAAAATACGCAATCGATTGTTTTTTGACACTGGAATATTATAAACTACACAAAATGATGTGGGAAAAGAATTGTATAGTATCTCCTGGATCGTTTTTAAAAACAGTACAGAACGTCGCCAAGCATAAAAAGATGGATCTGTTTATGGGATGGAATCAAAATGATGTTTCAGAGTTTCTACTTTTCGTCATTGATTGTTTTCATAATTCATTACGTAGAGAGGTTATTATGAATATACATGGAAAACCTGACAGCGAAACAGATGAGATGGCGGTCGCGTGTTATAACGAAATAAAAACCATGTATTCAAAAGAATATTCTGAATTTATTCCCATTTTTGGAGGTATACTCATGAGCCGTCTTTTGAGTAAAACGGGCAAGGTTCATAGTATGAAACCCGAACCGTTTTTTGTTTTAGACATACCGATTCCACTGGGGAATAAAGAGCCATCATTGATGGATTGTATGGAGTTATACTGTGAAAAGGAGTCTTTAGAAGGAGACAATGCATGGTTTAATGATAAAACGAATAAAAAGGAAGATGTGGATAAGCAAGTGGTATTTTGGAGTCTTCCCAAAGTGATGATTATCTCATTGAAGCGTTTTACGGCAGATGGTAGAAAAATACAAGTACCGGTCGATATCCCGTTGAATAATTTAGATTTATCAAAATTCGTTTATGGGTATGATAAGGATACTTATAATTACGAATTATATGGAATATGTAATCATATGGGCGGCACACTCGGTGGTCACTATACTGCTTTTGTGAAAAACGCAAATGGTAAATGGTTTTCGTATAATGATACGAATGTAATTGAGGTTGATATTGAAAAGTCGTTGAATAAAACTTATGCTTATTGCCTTTTTTACAGAAAAAAAGTAGATGTATAGAATATACACCCATGTTATTATCATATAATTCAATATTAGGTATGCCAGTGGATGAATCTAAAAGCGACGAAAATAATAGTACAATTGAATTTAATCCTCGTATGATTATTATATTGGCAGTTGTAGTCGGTTTATTTATTATTTTGTTTAGTAGTTTAGGAAATGGAAATAAATTAAGTGCTCCTACAATCGGTGCCCCTACAATGGGCGCTCCGTCAAAAGCTACATCTGTATTGGAAATCATTATTGGAGGGGTTATAATCGCAGTATTGATTCTAAGCGGTGTGCAATATTTTTTCAATATTAACTTGAGTGCTCGATTAACGAATTTTTTTAGTGATAGGCCGAATTTAGACATAATAGTAAAGGATAACGAGCCAGGGGATATCTTGGTACCACCTGTTCCTGAAATTAAATTAAAGAAACAAGTGTTTCATGTTCCCGATAACAAGTATACGTATAAAAATGCAGAAGCACTTTGTGATGCATATGGAGGGCGTTTAGCAAATTATGACGAGGTTGAGCGTGCTTACAAAAATGGAGCAGAATGGTGTTCATATGGTTGGACACAGGATCAGATGGCATTATATCCCACGCAGAAAAAGACGTGGAATTATTTACAGGGAGTAAAAGGTCATGAACATGATTGTGGTCGACCAGGCATTAATGGCGGCTATATTGCAAATCCCAATGTGCGTTTTGGTGCAACCTGTTATGGATATAAACCTAAAATGGATGAAGAAGAGGCAGAATTAATGGAAAACACACCGATTTATCCGAAATCAATGGCTGATGTGCGACATGATAAACAGGTAAATTATTGGAAAAAACGTATACCCGAAATATTGGTCGCTCCCTTTAACAAGAACGTGTGGAGTTTAATTTAAGTTATACAATTGAATCTGTATTAATATTTATTTAACAATTACAGTTAAATAAATAGTTCAACTCGCGTATTTACACACTCGCGTATTTACACACTCGCGTATTTACACACTCGCGTATTTACACACTCGCGTATTTACACACTTGAAGATTTAATTAGCCAATAAAAAGCCCAATGTGTCAGAAGAAACGATTCGTATTCCGTCTACACGACCTTCAATGATAAGACTTTCTCGAACAATAAATTGCGGTAAATTATCACCAGTTCGAAGAGTCACATCTGTTTCAAGTGTACCAACCATGAATTTGGAATTGCTTAAACTTCCTTGGTATGTGAGATCTACACTAACACTACCTTTAACAATGGTTTCTTTAAGTGGACCATATTTTTTTAATTTTCCATAAATATGACTGTCTCGATTTTCAGGGGTTTCAAATATACTCCATGTAGTACGTGTCTTGCAATGAGTTATTCCTTCAATTGCAGTATATGTATTAACTGATTCATTCATACCAACAATCTTATTATTTCTTCCGAGAACTGGTCCGGTAAATTTAATAGTATATATAGAACCATTTGATTCTATATCTTCGTATAAATTATAAATGGAATAGAATATTTGGTCTGGTCGTAATTTCAAACTATTAAAAATAATTGGGTTGTTAATAGGGTTTTCTGGTACATTAATTATTGTATCATAGTTAGATTGTTTTTCCATTTTTAGTTTCCCAATACTTGGCACCTGCAATATATTATCTTTCGAATAACCCGCTTCTAAATAAATTCCATCGAATCGTGATATTTCACCTATTTTATTCCGATGAACTTCTGTAAATTGGAAAGTACCATTATCGTCATAATCCGGTAATAATAATTTCATTTTGTTATTACAAGAATCGTCTTTAATTTTTAATCCTGGTTGAAAATTAGAATATGATCTAAGAGAAGAATTACTATCATCGACTAATGGGAATATGGTAAAATAATCGGATTCCTTATCCTCATTTATAATAACATTTCTACTATAATCTATAAAACTAAATGTTTTATTTATTGCATCATATCCTCCGGTTCTAAATATTTTTCCACTAATACACCACGTTCCTGAAATAGATTGGTTTTGTTGGCGAGTTTTGAATAATGAACGCATTAAAGCATGTGAAGGCATAGTCATTTATATATATATATAATAAAAAATATTATATATAATTTTTATCATAATGATGATTATTTTGGCGATCGCTTCGTTTTACGATTGCTCTTAATAATTGCTTTTTTTTGTCTGCGTGTGCTTTTCCCACTTTTTTCTTCCACACATCCACAACTAAACAGTTTATCGAAAAGTGATTCGTCAACAACGTCCTTTTTTTCAACTTTATGTTTTGGAGGATGTGAATCATTTACCCAAAATAAACCTCCTGGGATAGCTAAATCCTTGAGACCAAAACTTCCTCCTTTTTGTGCACCCGGTTGTGCACCATTTTTATTTCCTGCAGCAGCATTACATTGCTCGTTAAATAAGTATCCTGCGCTATGAGCTACATTATGTTTATCTGTATAATATTTAAAATCGTCGACAGCGTTCATTACAGAGTTCATTACAGTATATAAACTTTATATATTATTTATTATTACGTTCCTATATATTTATATATATATATCATTTATATGTGCGTTTTATTTCAGATACCAGCTTTGTCTCGCGTCTGGATTTAATATGTTCCATGATTTGTTCCACTTTTTCATCAGATGGTATAATTTCACCTAAACATGTTTTTAAAAATCCGAGTGTAATCGGTGCAGTCTGCTTCGTTTCTACAAAGCGCAATTTACCGTCGCTAATATTAACCTGAGCCTGTAGATGATTATCTTCGGTTGCAATTTCCAAAATCTTCTCTGCCATTTCACTTTTCTTAGTCCGCAATTCCTTTGATGCATCTGCATATTTTTTGAGTTGATTATCAATCTGAACCCATTGTTGAATGCTATTTTCAAAACTCATAATCCTTATAATTATATTATGAGTTTATAATTCTAAATGATTTATCTTTTATATTTTTCTGGAACTATTTTTCCTATATGCCTTACTTTTGTACGACTTACCCTTGTATCCGCGTCTCTTGGACTTTTTCTTATAAGAACTGGATGGAAGACTTGATTGAACTTTTTTTTGGGTAGCAAAAAGACCAAAGGGCACAAGTGCAGCCGCTATAGCCGAACCAATTACACCAATGCTGTTGCGACCACCGGTTTTAACAGTTTTTTTGTGATTGGAAACAGTTGCTGATTTCTTAACCTGGCCGTGGTTATTGCGAGTTTTATTAGGCACAGGATGGTATTTTTTATACGAATTATGGCTATTCTTAGCTAACATTTATATAATCTGCAAAGAAAAAAATCAATCATTTCGCTTCATTATTATATTATTATTACGCAACAATAGAAAGAATATTCCTAAAATCAATAAAAAGCTAATGCTCACAAATAGCAATGATAAATATATATATGGATAAATCTCATTTAGGAAAGCATCCAATACAGGTTTTGTCATATTCAACAATTCTCCCTTAATGTCTTCTCTTTTTAGTATGTCTAACAATTTAGTGATAAATGGGTCTTTCATTACATCTTTTCAAGATTATATTTTGGAAATTTAAATGCGAATAAATAACCGTCATTTTATCTATTTTCTTTGTAATGGAAAACAATAATATTATTCAGATGGACAAGGAACTTGATTATGACAGCTTTTTGCTATCTAATCCAAATGGTGTTCAGGGTGGATCATATATGACCAAAATTACTTCTAATGGGAATCAGGGACTATTTTTTCAAACTCCTAAATTGAATACGAAACAAGGTATTGTTATTACAGATAAAAAAAGCTATTTTGACATTATGATAGATCGCGGCGATTCTGAACTTATTTCATGGGTGGAAAATTTAGAAGAATGTTTACAAAAGAAGATTTATGAAAAGCGGAAGATTTGGTTCGAAACAGAATTAGATATGGAAGATATTCAGAATACAATGACCCCATTATTGCGGCCATTTCGAGGAGGTAAATATCATTTATTAAGAGTGTCAGTACCGTCGATGAAAAGTATGATTGGGCAATCACGGTGTGCTATTTATGATGAAAATGAAAATGTCATCGACGCGAAAAGCGTAGCTGATGATAATAAGATTATATGTATTTTAGAGATACAAGGTATCAAGTTCTCTTCAAAATACTTTCAGGTTGATATTAATGCGCGACAAATTATGACATTTAAGAATGAACCAATGTTTAAATCGTGTATGATTAAGAGACCAACTGATGCAAGTAAACTGGCAAGTACCGAATTAAGTACCGAATCAAGTACCGAATCAAGTATTGATGCTGACACTGACAAGATTGAATTAACTGACGAAATGATAGCAGTTTCGGGCGCGGGTGCAGAGGTAGCTGTAGCTGTAGATGTAGAGGTAGAGGTTGAGGCAGTGGCATCAGCAGAGCCAGATGCAGCAGTTTCAGATGTAGTATACAATGATATTGACATTGTGGGCGAAGATAAACCAGATACTGCAATTAAATTGGTAGTGGACGATAATTATGAACCCCTTTCAGAATTGGATAATGTAAACATCACATCAAACACTTTAGAAGAAATTGACATTGATTTAGAAACTATGAAGGATGAAGAAATATTGGAATTAAAAACAAAGGAATTCTATTATGACATCTATCGAACAGCAATTGAAAAGGCCAAGAAGGCAAAGCGACAAGCTTTAGAGTCTTTTTTAGAAGCAAAAAAGATTAGAGAAACATACATGTTGGATGAAATTGAAAATGACTCATCTGACGGGGAAGATTTAGAAAATTCGGATTACGAAGAAGAATACGAACAGTTGTTTTAACTTTAATTAATACTTTTAGCAGAATATATGAAAATATTTTATTCCTATTTTTATATATAAGAGATGCCAAAAACGCCTATTTCGAAAATGCCAAAAATGCCGAAAATGTCCGGTTCTTTGATGAATGTTTTAGTAATGATTGGTGGTGTGTTTGTTTTAATGTATATTATCAAACGTGTCGGTAATAATAATACAAAGAAGATAGAGGGGAATACTGGTTCAGGTGCTGCTTCCGGTCGCAGAGAAGCGCGTAAAAAGTTTTACAATGAAGCTTCTGGTGGAAATGCAGCCAATGTTCAACCAGCACAAGCAAGTGGAAATGAGCAATTCGCAACGGTAAATAGCAATGGAAAACAATCGGCGACAAGTGGTCATGGTCTCCCCCCGTCTTGTTCAAGTCAACCTTCAGCAAGTCCGTCTGAACTATTACCCAATGATCCCAATGGTGAGTGGAGTAAATTAAACCCTTCTGGTTCTGGTGATTTAAGAGATGTAAACCTTCTCTCTGCTGGTTCTTTAATTGGCATTGACACAGTTGGAAATACTTTAAGAAATGCCAACCTCCAAGTGCGATCAGAGCCTGCAAATCCTCAGATGAATGTTGGTCCTTGGCACAACACAACAATTGCCCCTGATACCATGCGTGTACCTTTAGAGGTTGGACAAGGTCCTCAATAAGTTTAACGATACCAATATAAGTTTAACAATATCGATATAAGTTTAACGATATAATGGATTTATAATTTCTATACAATATAGAAATTATGTACAATTATTATTTCATTGCAATCATAGGTGCAAGTATAGGTGCAAGTATAGGTGCAATCATATTATTCATAAACAGGATAGGTTATTTTTACGACAAGTATTTTTTGGATATTATGGAATTCTTTCTGTTATAACTATATATGGTGCAATCGTCCATGACATATATAGTTATAATTATGATAGTTGTAATTCTGGCCAATATATATATAGAGTCTGATTTTTTTCAATTGAAGTGTATAGTATCGGGGGTTGATGGTAATAAATACTGTGTTCGTGAGAGAAGGCGTTTAAATGAGGCAGCAGATTTATTAGCAGATGTAAACGTTAAAATGAAATCCATTGTATCCTTTATGTATAAAACATACCCTGAAAAAAAAAATGTCATCCGATTACACGAAGGATTTAATCCACAAAAGATTAATGAGACACTACCTACCAGTGAATATACTGCGTATAGTGAAAATAAAGGGGAAAAATTGGCATTTTGCTTACATCGTCGTAAAAACGGGACCAAGCTTATAGATGAAAATACTCTTGTATTTGTTGCCCTCCATGAATTAAGTCATATTATGAGCTCAACGGTTGGACATAATGATGAATTCTGGCAAAATTTCAAATTTCTTCTTACCAATGCAATTAAAAGGGGAATATATAAACCTGTTGACTATAAGAAGAACCCACAACCCTATTGTGGTATGGATATTACAGACAACCCATATTATGACATGTAATATAAAATAAAATAATATAATATAAAAAAATAGTATATATTATATATTATGAGTTGTCTTTTCAATAGTATGCATTATTTTTTACCAGATTTGTCAAGTGGGGATATTCGCAATAAAATTTGCGATTATATTCAAAATGGAGGTGCTTTAGTAGATGGTTTGGAAACATCTGATATTGTAAAAATGGAAGGTGGGAATTATATACAAAATATGCGCAATACGAGTACATGGGGTGGAGCAATAGAGATACAATCTGCTTGCAATATATGGCAATGGCGTATTATTGTTAAAAATTTTCGCGACAGAAATGGGACGAGTATTGAATTTATTCCCGTTTCAAGTAATTATACCAAGACGATTCAATTAGAATGGACCGGGGGTCATTATGAACCTGTTAGAAGTTAGAAATTAGAAATTAGAAATTAGAAATTCAATTGCGTAATTTAATAGAAGCAAGATACTTTTCAATAAGCTTGAAATCCATTGAGTTATATATAGCAATTTTCTTAAAAAAATCGTCGTACACGTCCTGGAAACAATATTCTGCATATCGTTTTAATATGGTATACTTATATGTTGCAGTACGGCGATCACCGTTTACGGCATCATGTATAATCCAAAGTCTTGTTTTTAATCCATCAATGTGAAATATATCGTCATATTGTATGTAATATTTTGTTTTATAATGAACCGAACAAATATTACACGGTAGATTTTCGCAAATATAATTTATAAGATCTATTACGTCTCCTTTACAAGTATTAAACGCATTCGCATCGATATTTTCCACTAAAACATGCAGAAAGCGCCAGATGATATTTCCCCAATGTTCAGTCATATACATAGGTAAATATAATAAATATAAATATAATAATAAATAGGTAAATATAATATTATAAAAATATAAAGTTAGTTTATATATACATGAGTATTTATAAAATAGCATTATTAAATTCATCTAATAAATTGGTAAAATATCATGTTTTCTCAGGGCAAAGTATTTTACCTGAATTAGAAACCATATTTAGTAGTGATGAATTGGAACGCATTGCTTCCGAGGATATTGAAATCATGAACATAGATAGTATACTACATATGGATGATACAATAGAAACCGTAAAAAAGAAAATTATATTAGGCACCGGATTTAATTATAGTTTTGAGGAGATGTATTTATTTGTAGAAAATATGAGTGTAATAGATGTTTCCCAATTATATGCTAATCTTTCTTATAATGGTAAACTGGACATACATCCCAGTTCACTAAAACAATACATGGTGAATAATAACATTGAACATCTCGATACAATTGGACGCGACGTTAGTTATATCGATTATGATGATATTATTCAGTTAAATATTAATAAATTATCGGTTATTCAAAAAAAACCATTTGGTATGAAATTGATCACAGGTGATGCAGTATACTCCATGTATGTAAATCCATTTCAGATATTATACATTAATAAATTGCTAAGTGAAAGTGTTGAAAATTTAGTAAGTACTACGAACAAAACACTGCTTATGAATTCCGGGTTTATAAATAACAATACTATCTATTTATGTTTAGCCGACAATGTCTTAAATTATGCAAAAACACATGGTTTTAATGAAAATGTCATCATAAAGTTGTATTTTACGTACCTACATGAGAAAAAAATTTATGACTTGGAAACATTTGAAGCGAAAAAGGAGGGTTTAATAAAAGCTACACGAAAACTGGTCAGTGCAAAATTTGAAAAAAATATTGAAAATGTGGACTTGTTTTATAATATTTACAATAATAATCCTGATTCTACAAAATATTTATACCAGGGTATTACTCGAGCCCAAGTAGTACTTTATCAGGAAAATGAGTTTTTTATTCCACTCGATGTCATATTCAAAATAATAAGCACAAGTGATGATATGCCATTGACGAAACTGAATGCTTCAAAGAAGCGAGAAACGATTTTTAGATTATATTGTCCCGAGACCGCAAAAGGTGGTCGAAAAATACCGAGTTTGAGTAAGGCTCATGTTATAAAGATCAATAAAGCTACGCCCCATAGTGGTCGTGTTTCAATGTATATGAAAAAGCGGATTCAAGATCAGGATGTAATCATAATTTGCGAGATTGACACTTCTGCGAATATTCATATTCATGTTCAGAGTAAAAAAAACTTTGATATGCTTGAAATACGAGATATTATTAGGGAAAATGTGAATCCGATTATAAACATTATTAAAAATTATATTGAACAGAGTGGATATAAAATGAGTGCATTTGATAGTTTTTATGACGACAATGTAGAAATTATTGACATGAATTATGTGTGTTATCTGGAAATAAGTAAAAATATACAATTGCGAAAAATTCTCGGGTGTGTTTCGAGTATATTTTCTGTCGAAAATAGTAATTTAAAAGATGGCATTGTAATGAGATTTAAGCGTGTGGCGAATTTTAACGAAATGGATAGTATTCAGTCATTTATATCCGATTTGTATAATAAGGAAACGCAAGAGGACATTATTATTTCAATGTTAATTGAAAATTTTCAACTAAGTGAAGAGGAATCTCAATTGAAATTAATAGATTATTTAAATGGTGTGCAAGTAGTCCAAAACATGAATCGTCGAAAATCGATGCGTTCTAAGGACAACCCCGGATTTTTAACTACAATAACACAAGATCAATTTCAATCTAATATTACAATACGAATTGATGGCATAAATAATATACGTTATTATGAAACATTGCCCATATATATTGATTCTCTAATTCAACTTACACAGAACCCGCCAGCCAAGTATGCCGAGAGTATTAAAAAATTGTGTACTGGGCGTCAAGAAAAAAAGCTTGAAGAGATGGTCGATATTATTGCTCCATCGGAACAAAACCGCGATATATATGACCCCATCGCGTTCGGAGAGAGTGAAGGAAATTCACCGAATGAAAGTGATAATATATTAGATTTATTGATACAAGATGATAGCGATGATGATGATGATGAAAGTGATGATGATGTGTTTGCGGGTGGAAACGACGACGATACACCGAGTCCTGTTAGCATAGAACTAATAGATTCAAGCCCAGAAGCAAGTCCAGAAGCAAGCCCAGATGCAAGCCCAGAAGCAAGCCCAGATGCATTCGACATAGATATTATATCCGACACACCCGAATCAATTCCTGAAGCACGTCCAGATGCATACCCAGATGCAAGTCCCGACGCAATAGACATAGACATTTTGGGAAGCAGCACACCACAATCAAGTCCCGATGCAATCGATGTAGACATTTTGGCTGATACACCACTTGCAAGTCCAGAAGCAAGCCCCGATGCAATCGAGGTAGACATTGTGACTGATACACCATTTGCAAGTCCACAAGCAAGCCCCGAAAAAGTCATTGATAATAAATCTGTCGAAAAAGTTGTTGTCGAACACGAAGAAGAACAACCCGAAGAAGAACAACCCGAAGAAGAACAAGACGAAACGTTAGTGAAGGATATAACGGGAATGTCTCTGTCATTTCCTAATCCATTTTTCCAACGTCTTGAAAAACGTGATCCGAAATTATATGTATCAACTCAGCAAGGAAAATTTAATGCCTATTCAAGAAGTTGTCAATGGAATAAAAGAAGGCAACCAGTAATATTGACAGATGCAGAGAAGGAACGTATTGATAAAGAACATCCAGGCTCGTATGATCAGGCTATGAAATATGGATCTTCTCCTGATAAAAAATTTTGGTATATATGTCCAAGATATTGGGACTTGAAGAAAGACACGAGTTTAACCGAAGCGGACGTAAAATCAGGTGATTATGGAGAGGTAATTGATATAAAAGCGACAAAAGTACCAAAGGACAAGTTCGTATTCGAATTTAATGATGGAAAGGAACATTTAGATACTAAAACGGGCAAATATGTTAACTATAATCCAGGATTCTTAAAATCGAATGTTCACCCAGACGGTCTATGTGTCCCATGTTGTTTCAAAACATGGAATTTACCAAATCAAGTGAAGCGAAAATCACAATGTCTTAACGACGATGTTGATATTAAAACAGATCGGATTGATACCGATGTTAATAAAGCAAAGACATATGAAATTGATGAATATGTCAAGGGGCCAGAAAAGATGCCATTAGAAAGCGGTCGAATAGGATATTTACCGAATCCAATTCAGCGTTTTTTGAATTTTGACAATAAAACATGTTATGTGAGTTCAAAAAATACCAATTTAAAACCGAATACAAGATGTGTCTTACGATATGGTATAGAAACCAGTAAAACAAGGTCTTTTATAGCATGTGTTGCCGATGCATTTTCAGATTTCGAAGAAAATAAAGAAATTCTTTCTATTTCTGGATTTATTAAGCATATTAAGAATAAGGACTCGGGAATACTTACCATCGATACATTTAGTTATTATCAAAATGGAAGTCTAATGAATACATTTTATAATCCAGACAAAGAAGTACAAATAGATGAATATCCCAATTCAATCGCTTATAAGTCAATGAATAAATCGAATGAAAATGAGCGCGATGCACTATTACGTCTAATAAATTCATATAATAATTTTTTAGATTACTTGGATAATCCCGATTCCCAATTAGATTACATGTATATGTGGGATATTATATGCACACCTAACCCGAGTCTTTTTTATAATGGATTAAATATTGTTATCATGGACATTCCTTCGGATGATACAACGAATAATATCAGTATTATATGCCCTACCAGTCATTACTCACATTCTCTTTTTGATATTAAAAAACCAACCTTGTTTTTAGTGAAGAAGTACGAGTATTATGAACCATTATATATTATCGAAGATTCTCATGATGGAAATAAAACGACACGGTCATTTGAACGATTGTTTACATATGGTAATTCTACGAATCCCCCAGGTATTAATGATTCACTCAAGGAATTCGAAACAATGTTTAAAACCATGTGCGCTCCATTAAATAGTATACCCAGTGAATATAAGTTCAAGACAAATATAACAGCAAAACTTGCACATGAAGAATTAGAAAAAGAAGATTACGTCGTAGAAAAACAAGTGTTAAATTTTCACTCAAAGGTTGTTGGTTTATATTGTAGTAAAGGTGAGATTGAAGGTTTCATACCTACATTACCATCTGGACAGCTTGTTGGTATAGATACGGTTTATTTTAATGATAGTAGTTTATGGTCAACCTATTTAGATACTGTCGAATTTCTTACACGGGTTCATAAAGAAACATCTGGTCGTATAATGAGTGCACCACATTCAAAAGTGTTAGAAGACAATATGATTGTTGGAATCGTAACCGAAACGAATCAATTTGTCGAACTTTCTGCACCTGAACCGAATCAATACGATGGAGACGGTCTTAAAATAATAGACAGTACTTCTTATAATAAAGTAGATATAGACACCCAATTAAGCACGGTTAAAGATGTAGAACGAATAGAATACGTAAAAAAAATTAAACTTGAAAGCGGGTTTTATAATGCGTTCCGAAATACATTGCGAAGTTTATTGAATAATTATCAATATATATCATTGCGTAAAGGCATAGAATCGATATCGAACTCGGTCGGGGTGTTGTATGTGTATAAATTGGAACGTATTGTGGAAATGTTGCATACACTTATGGACGATCATGTTGTGTTTGTTTCTTTTGAAAATATGGATTTTGATGAAATTTTCGGTTGTTTAAATACGAGTGAAGAATTATGTGCATCTCGCAAGTACTGTAGATATGAGAATGACACTTGTCGTTTATTATTGCCTCAAGAAAATTTATTGAATGGACAAAACAATGATAAAATGTATTTTGGTCGATTAGCCGACGAACTGGTTCGATATAACAGAATTAAAATGTTTATTTTTGAACCGAAAATGTATTTATCGTTCAATGATTTAAAATATAACCTACATGAAAACGAAATCATTTTATTACAGTCTCTCGTTGTTGGAGATTATTTTGATGATCTGGTCCCGGAAACACACAACTCATATATTAAACACATTAGTTATGATAATGCCGAACCATATATCACGCAATCATATTCCAATGTTTATTCGGACGTAGCATCAATAGATGCTGATTTACCCTCTATTGAAGAAGCTGTTATTAAAGAATCTTCTTGCACACCAAAACGGAAAAATATTTATGGAAACTTGCGCGCATTACTTCCATCCGATTTTAAAGAATTGTTTTATTATTCGCCCACGCCTAAATGTAGTTTTCAAGTAATAATCGATGTTATGGAGAATGCGAATATTTTCAAAACTATGAATGAAATTCGAGATGAATTGATAAATATTTATAAACCATTATTGGCCAAGTATGTTGGACAGTTGGTAGATTATTGGAAGCAATATGGAATGAAAGACTTGGCTGACATTCTAATAAATAAAAAGGCTACATTGGAGGACATTATATCAAGTGAACATTATGGATTGACAACCTTGGATATTTGGTTGTTAAGTGAAAAATTCGACTTGCCAGTAATATTGTTTTCTGCTACAAAGTTTTCGGAAAATAACCAACCCATATTACGTGTTAATCCGAACATAAAACTGAAATTTTATTTAATACAGCCACATATGCGCTACTCGAATAATACGCGGGTTAAATTAATTGAAAATAACAAGGACAATATTCTCATTGAACAACATGATATTACACCAGAGTTTGTCGAATTATTATCAAAGTCTCAATATACCTCTGGTATGGAATACTTGAAAACATATAAACGACCTGTAATCGTTCGTAATAAACGTCCATTACAAATAAAATAAAATAATTATAACTTATCAAAAATTATAATTATATTGCTTTGTACTGTATTGCATTGCATTGCACTGCGTTGCATTTTTATGTTATATTATATTTCACCATCTTCAATTGCATTGTCTATTATCAGTTGTAGATAATCTTCATCCATTGCATCCAATGTATCATCCATTTCGTCCAATGTATTACCCATCTCATCCAAGTTATCAGCTATATCATCCAATGCATCTACATCCATGGCGGAATCATCTATGGCATCTATATGATTCATATCATCATCCATGTCATCCATATTGATTCCAAATTCAATATTACTTATATCAGCATCATTATCAGCATCAAAAACGTAAGTTTCGTCGTCCGAGTCGACGATAGTGTGTTCACTATACATAAAATTCATGATATCATCATCACTATCATCTTCACTGTCATCAAACATAATATGTTGCAATTCAAAATTATCTTTACGATTATAATATAACTCATTCCATTTCATTTCAGGAACACAATAATTATTTTCCATCGTTTTATCATTACCCGTGTCGTCATGTATAAATAAACATAGTAAGTGTAATTCTTTTTTGGTTAATATTTTTTGAGGAGGATTTTTTATTTCAGAATCCACTGCAAAAATAGAAAAATAATTTTTATTTTCTCCAACAAAATAGCATTGTTTTTCAACATCAATAAGATCAGTTGTGGGTACATATGTCTGCGCGAATGTATTGCGATCACAATTATTTATATGGTTACTATATTCGTATAATTTATCAATGTTTTTAAATATTATTTTTCTACCAAAAATGGGATTTTCTATATGAAATCTTTTTAACGCAATTATCAACTGAGTTTTATTTTTTATTCGAACTCGTGAACTCAAACTAAGTATATTTAAATATATATGCATAAATTTCTGAAAAATCTGTATCATTCTATTTTTTGGGAAATTGGAATCGATAATAATTTTATTTTCAGACGGTTGTGTTTTATTAAAGTATCTCAGCATATTTTTTATACATTCTATTTTTTCGACGGTTGATTCCGTTTTGATAAAACATTTAATATTATGTTCTCGAATCAATTGTTCGTTGTTTTTTTCGAAATCATGTATATCAAAAAAGCAATCATAAAATCGCTCGAATATTATAGGCATTCTATATGGCGACGGTTTAAATGCACTATAAATTTTAATTAATGAGCTTTTCGAAAATGGAAGATTGGTATATGGATTTTTTATAACATTTGGCTCACTGAAGAATTTATCATGAAATGTCAAAGAGTTGTTTATTATATTAACTATATCACATAGACTAAATGTGTATCGTACGTCGTTTTCCACAACAGATACCTTTCTATTTTCTTTAATATCATCAAGACTGTTGAAGTTTAAATCCTTATTACAGTCATAATTTTGAATTTTTTTTAGTCGCCAATGTTTTTTCAGAGCATATATACCAAATATGCACTTCTGACTTTTTTCAAATATGTCAAAAAGATCGTTTCTATTATATTGATTAAACGCATTATTTTTCGACAATAATTTTTTCATAACAAAAAATTTATTTTCAATAAATTCAGTATATATATCATATGATTTCTTTTTCATATTTTGTAAAAAATAGTTTTTGACTAATATATCATCACCTATTAATTCAAAAATTTTATAATATAAACTTGGTTCCATTATATAGTAATGAATACATGTATTTAAATCTTCAAGGGTGTAATATATAATCTATATAAAAATATTTACTTGTTAAATGTCTAAAAATTCATATTATAATCGTCATCTGCGTCGCCCAAGTCGACTTGTTTAATTCCAACCACATTATTTAAGATTGCGATATTCTCCGCACTACACTTGTCCGCAATGTCTTGTGCGAATCCAATACTCTTCTCAATATAATCTTGCTCGTTTTCAAGTTCATATTCGTACGATTTCATAGTGCTCATCTTCTTCAAGTCTCCATAAAGTTGAAAGCTATTGGTTCCAAAATATCCTTCTTGTCCACACATGACATTAGAACTAACTCCTCGCATAATATCCAATTCACCATGACGTGCTGCCTTCAAGAACATTTCAGGTGTCTCTTCAAAAGATGCCTTGGCAATGGGTCCAATATTATCATTATTAATACCATTTCTGAAAATGGAAATCATGTTGGCCGAATATGTCATACGATCACATAATAGGGCCAAGTGATGGTAGTTAATATATGTACTATCATGCGCCAATACTTCGGACAATTCGTTCATAATCGACATGCGCGCTGCTTCAATTCCAAAGGTGCGATACATCTCACGAATATCATTACTATATGTGCGCCGGTTATTAATATAATCAAGGGCGAGAACATCAATTAAATTCGATCCCTTTGTATCGAGAACCCATGTTTCACGCTTGACGAATTTTCCATTCTCTTTATGTAAAGGACTAACATTGACCTTTTTATCACCTTCCAATACCAAGCTGTCTGCAATCTTACGCAAAACGACCTTCTCAATCCCCTTCACACCGCGAAGGATAATATTATCCAATAACTGGTCTTGAAAATTCTTCAAAATATAAATTTCATCTGACTGATCCAATGGATTTATCTTATTCAATAACTTTTTATTAGAAAGCAGTTGATTCACGCGAAGACGGAAAACCAATTTTTCGGAATTGTAATCGGAATAGACACATGATATATCATTTCCGTGTACATTGGCTATCGCAAAGTTAATATCTTCCATGGTAATCTTTCTATCCAACAATGCCTCCTTGTCGAGTGCCATTCGAATAATCCAATTAGAACGCTGCTTATCATCTCCGGGCTGTTCCATACATTCCTGTACCATAGTTTCGAATTCATGGTATTGTTGCAATGTTTCGCGATCTTCCTCAATAAGGGTGTTTAGATCATCTGGGTCAAAACAAATCTCCATTCCAGAAACCACTTCACGTAGAGGAGTATGTTCAATCTCGGGGATAAGCTCTTGTGCTCGCTCCTTGTTGTGCTCCTCATGATCTTTCAAATAAATTGTAATGGATGGATGCTTGGGATTATCGGATAAAGACAAAATTTCTTCAATACGAGGTACACCGAAAGAAACATTCGACTTACTTGCTACACCTGCCAAGTGGAAAGTATTAAGAGTCATCTGTGTGGTTGGCTCACCGATCGACTGCGCGGCAATCATTCCAACCATTTCACCGGGATTTACAATCGATTGCTTATAAATCAATTGAATGGTTTCAAGAAGCGAAATGAGTGCTGCTTTATTAAAACGCTTCACCATGAGCAAGTCTTTGGGTGTCAGATAGTAATAATACAGTATTTCGAAAAGTTCAGTAGGTGCAAAGTAATAATTGCTTTTCATTGTAGCCATGTTTGCTTCAATCATTTCGAAAGCTTCATAGGGTGTAATATCAACGATTGAATTCTTTGTGATATTTTGAATTCCTTGCACATTATTAATAATATGCACCATCGCAACTGGAAGATGAACCATTTTTTCACTCTTGTTTTGGAAAGTATTTTTCACAATCTTGTTGCGAGCATCCATCATGTAATCAATATATTTTAGACACTTTTCGTCGAGTTGCTTTTTCTGTTTCTTCATACGAGTAACTGCGGCCTTTGTATACGAAGTTGTAAAAATTGCGTCTTTCAAGTCATCGCTTGGCATATGAAAGTGGGCATAAATGTCTTCAATGGACATTTCAGCAATAGGAAGAAATTGGTTTTCTACTCGAATGGTATCAACACCATCATCGCCATATGCATATTGTACAATTTTCTGTTTATTATTGCGAACAGTCATATCGTATTCCACCTTTAGATCTTCCATGCCTTTAATCAATCGACGTTGAATATAACCAGTTTGCGAAGTTTTAACCGCTGTATCAATAATACCAATACGCCCACCCATTGCATGAAAGAACAATTCTTCCGGGGTTAGACCACCAATGAATGAGTTTTCGATAAATCCACGTGCACCAGGAGAATCATCATACTTAGTAAAGTGCGGTAGTGTTCTACTTTCAAAGCCATATGGAATACGCTTACCTTCCACAACTTGTTGCCCAAGGCATGAAATCATTTGAGAAATGTTAATCTCACTACCCTTGGAACCAGCATTTACCATCATAACAAAACGATTGTCGGCATTAAGACTTTTTTGACCAATCTTACCCGCCTCACCCGTGGCTTTATTCAAAATATTGGTGACTCGGGTTTCGAACTCTTGTTCATTCGAACGACCGGTTTTATTTTCAAAAATACCAAGATGTACTTGATCAATAATATTTTTCACTTCCAATTTCTTTGAAGTAATCGATTCAATAATTTTGTCATTCGTTTCCTTATTCGCAATAAGATCACTAATACCAACACTATATGCACTGGTTTTCATGTACTCGGTAATCAAGTTTTGTAAGTTGTCAACGAAATCTGCAGATGCCTTGTTTCCATAATAATTACAGATGCGCTGCAAAATTCCCTTTCCATTGGATCCAAAACATCCCTTGTCCAATTGACCGCGAACATATTTACCCGCTTCAATCTCCAAAACATTGTTGGATGTCTTATAATCTTCATCTTCATCATATTGCTTCGTCTTATACTTCATAGTAATCGGCGGCATAACTTGACTCATGAGTTCAAAATTGCTAATCTTACTCTTTCCGACAAAAGCACCAATGTCTATGTTCGGGAGAGCCATTAGTAGATTCATTGCTTGTAGTGGGCTAAAATCGATATTTTTGCGCGTAAAACGATATGCACCAAGAAGAGAATCCTGGAAAATTCCTACAATTGAAGCATTGTTCGCCGGACTAATAATTTGATAAGGAACTGCTGCGAGGTTTTTCAACTCCGATTCAGATTCTTCGTCTTGTGGCATATGAAGATTCATCTCATCACCATCAAAATCTGCATTATAAGGCTTTGTGTCAGCAACATTCATGCGAAATGTATCACCCTTATACATGATTTTAACAAGATGACACATCATGGACATTCTATGTAGAGTTGGCTGTCTATTAAATAGAATTCCGTCTCCATCCATCATGTGGCGATGAACTATATCGCCGTCATTTAGAACCATGCTTTCTCTATCGGCATATCGCAGTGAAACACTACCACCATTCTTGCGTTCGAGAATTTTTGCACCGGGATAGTGGTCAGGACCATTTAGTACCAATTGGCGAAGAAAGTTTTTATTCATTTTATTTACCGTTATAGGCTTGGTAATATTCTTTGCAATCTTTAGCGGTACACCGAGTTCACGAATCGACAAGTTAGGATCAGGTGTGATAACAGAACGGGCTGAAAAATCCACTCTCTTTCCCATAAGATTGCCTCTTACACGACCACCCTTTCCATTTAGACGTTCCTTAATTGCTTTCAGTGGACGACCTGATCGTTGAGTTGCCGCATCAGCGCCAGGTATTTTATTATCCACCTGTGTAGCGACATAATATTGCAACACCTTGTGCCAATCGTCGATAACATTCGGCATAGCCTCTTCTTTAATTTTATCCTGCAACATCTTGTTTGCTTTCAAAATATTAACCAGAATATGCGTAATATCATCTTCACTTCGCTGATTACCATCCATACGAATAGATGGTCTTACTGCTGGTGGAGGAACGGCTAAAACACTACATACCATCCAATCTGGTCTGGAAAACGTGGGACTAAATCCCATAAAATGAACATCTTCATCTGAAATACGACGGAAATTTTTCATTACGAGTTCGGGAGTGACGCGGACACTTAGACCACCTTCGGCCATTTCTTCTTGTGTCATACCTTCTCCACCCTCCCATTCTGCATATAAAGTAGCTAAATTCTCTTTGCGAAATTTCTTTGGTTGCTCACATCCACATCCATTTTCATTGTCGTCGCCACATTTTAACACATTACTGGCCAGTTTAAAAACATAATTCCACCGTTCCTCTGCTCGCATATTAAGTGCTTGCTTATATTTTTCTTTGCTTATCAAAAGACTACTACACTTGATACATGTGCAACGCAAAATTTTGATAATGGTACTTAAATATTGTATGTAAAACACCGGTCTTGCCAATTCAATATGACCAAAATATCCCGGTGTCTGCATGTAGTCCAACCCGTCAGTCGGACAAATCATACCGGGTTCAAGTACACCCATTCTCGGATCAAAAAGGCCACCGATTTTTGGTTTATTGTTTTCATATGGCACTGGTGATGTTATTTCAGCAACAGATGCCTTTCTAATTTCATCGGGAGACAAAATACTAAATTGTATACCAATGATTTTAGATACATTCTTTTGAGGAATAATATTATTAAACTGTTCAGACATCCTTCTTATATTTACCATATAATATTTAGATTGTTTGTCATCATTTTTTATTTATAAATAAAAATTGAAGATAAACAAAGTTAAATACAATTTATATATTCACCCAAATGGTAAAGCCCAACACCCCTAATAATAAGAATTCTATCATGTCATCAGAAGAAACACATAACGTAAGACGCAAGCGCATCATTGAGTCATCGTCGGATAGCGATAATGGCGAGGACGACGATGATGTAGTAAGCGGTAGCGAAAGTGAATCTGAAAATTCAGATGATTATAGAAAATTGATTGCTAAATTATTTCCATCCAAATATATGAAGAAACGTGTGAGCGAAATTAGTAGCTCAAAAAAAAGTGCCAAGAAGGCGATCAAGGCCGATCTTGCTGCTGCTGCCGATGCCGATGCCGATGCGGCTGATGAAAAAAAGAAGAAGAAACGCAAAAACAAAAATAAAATTATTCAAAAGGAAGAGGAGAGTGAAGAGGAGGAAGAGGAGAGTGAAGAAGATGAGGAGGAAGATGCTCGTATTTTGAGAAAGGTGAAGGAAGCTAAGAAGAATTTCAATATCATTTTTACAATTGCCGACCCAACTGGTTCCTATGATGAGGATGAAGATTATGAGGATGATTCAGATGATGAAGATTATGATGAAGATTATGAGGAAGATGAGGATGAAGATGAAGACGAGGATGATGAAAGTGATTCGGACGAGGAAAGCGACGATGATGAACAACATACTCGTCGTAAGTCAAAAAAGTCTAAGGAAATTGCTATGAATGAAGAGGAAATGGAAAAGTCATTTAAGCTTCTCAGGGAACAACTTACGAGTCTAAGTACTTCTCACCCATCAAATCAGGTTTATAAGAGTTGTTTAGATGACTTGGGTGAGCGAGAAAAGGAAGAGCGTAAAAAGCTTAAGAAGACACAGCGCAAAGAGCGCGGTAAGAATGCTCAAAATTTTCGCAAAATTGTAAAGAATAAAGGCGTCATGAATGATTTCAAATATTTTCAAGACAAACTCTCACTTGAAGATCAAAAGCGCGTAATTGCTGAAGTGGAAGAGATCAACAAGATTACCAATACGGAAAAGCCTTATCGTCTGGCACTATTGGAATCATCTATTCCTACTCAACTTAAAGCAGTTGCCATGAGTAAAATCTCAGCGCTTCGTTATATGGAGCCTGGTCAAGGTGAATATTACAAGGTGAAAAATTGGGTGGATACTTTTATGCAAATCCCATTCAATCAATATAAGCATCTACCGATTACTTTTGATTCCGGAGTAGAAAAGTGTCATGACTTCATGGAGTCGGCAAAGACAACTCTCGATAATGCTGTTTATGGTATGAATGATGCGAAGATGCAGATTATGCAACTTGTTGGACAGTGGATTACTAACCCAAAGGCGATTGGTACGGCTGTAGCCATCAAGGGTCCTATGGGTACAGGTAAGACGACTCTTATTAAGGAAGGTATTAGTAAGATTCTTGGTCGTGATTTTGCGTTTATTGCTCTCGGTGGTGCAACTGATAGTAGTTTCTTGGAAGGTCATTCATATACATATGAAGGCAGTACTTGGGGTAAGATTGTGGATATTTTGATCAAGTCCAAGTCGATGAATCCCGTAATCTACTTTGATGAATTGGATAAGATTAGTGATACACCCAAGGGTGATGAAATTGCCGGTATTCTCACACATCTTACAGATACTTCGCAAAATAGCATGTACAACGACAAGTACTTTTCCGAAGTGGATTTCGATCTCAGCAAGTGTTTATTCATTTTCAGTTATAATGATGAGTCCAAGGTCAATCCTATTCTGTTGGATAGAATGTATAAGATTCAAACCAAGGGGTATGAAAGCAAGGATAAATTGGTCATTGCCAACAAGTACTTGATTCCTGATATTTTGAAACAGATTAGTTTTCAAGAAGGCGATATTATTATTCCCGATGATACAATGAGTTATATTATTGAAAATTACACCATGGAGGAAAAGGGTGTAAGAAACTTGAAACGTTGTCTGGAAGTGATCTGTACAAAGCTGAATCTATATCGCCTCATGAAGCCTGGATCTAAGCTATATGAAGAAGAGACTTGCTTGGAGGTTTCATTCCCATATACAGTAAGTGTCGAAGTTGTACGCAAGCTGGTAAAAAGCACGGACAATATTCGCTCTGAAATATTCAAGTCGATGTATGTTTAAACAAGTGTATGAGTAAACAAGTGTATGTTTAAACAAGTGTATGTTTAAACAAGTGTATGTTTAAAACAAGTGTATGTTTAAAAAATAAAAATGTAATTCGTAAAACAATAAAAATTAACACATAAACATATTTTTTTTATTACTACTATATAATGCAGGAGCATAATGACGATAATAAACAAAATATCCATTTTTATTCGACATTAAAAGAAGAATTATATAATGATTTAATTCATTATAAAATGCAAATAAGTAATGCACAATATTATATCCGACTTGAAAATTCTCAATATGATATGTATGATATGATAAGTAATTATGATTATCGTTCAAAAATAATTAGTTATAAATTTCAAATTTCGGAAAATGAAAAACAAATAAATATTATAAATGAGATTTTACATACTATATGTAAACATGAATGGGAAACTGATTATATTGAATATGGCGTTGATGGTCCAATGAAAGAAATTGTGTTTTGTAAACATTGTAGCATTAATAATAAGGCGGCCGGCAACGAGACGTATTATTCCAGTCACAGCTTCGGACGACAAATTGATCAAGGTGTGGGATATTGAGACAGGGAAAGCTATCACAACTCTGCATGGGAACAAGAGCTTCGTGTACTGCTTGGCAGTAGATCCGGACACGAAAATGATCCTTTCTGGAGGCTACGATGGCACGATCAGACTACACCATCTGTGATTTACATCGGATTTCGCCTAACACATCTACCCGGGCCCGTATAACGGCCCCTTGTAATATATTAACCACGAGTTCACTCAAGCCAATCACACCGAGACCTATTATTATAGGCACCGGAAAACGGCATCCCCCGCATCACTTCAGGCTTGAAAGACTTCGCATTGTTCTTCCAATATTTTTCATTCGAATAGTTTGATTTTCCAGAATTATAAGTTGGCAATGGCTTGCTACCTTTGATTAAAGATTTTTTCTTATTACGAAGATATGGGTATGATTCCAAGATGGCTTCTTTAATTGGAGATTTTTCATCATTATCAAGTCCACTTTCAAAACCAAGTTCTATTGCAGCGGCATCACTAAATTTTACGTACTCGTTAAAATTGATGTCTTCGTACAAAACTAATCCTATATTGCATTTTTTTATAACTACTTTCACATTGGATTCTGTTGATAAAGAACTTGTTGTTAAATCAATAATTGGATTAATAGGATCACCGCAAGTTATGTTTAATTTTGTTTGTGAAATATTTCCTATAACACTATATCTACATAAATAAGTTCCCTTTATGAGTTGAATAGAATCCGAACCTCCATCATAATAAAATAACGAACAAGTTCCATTTTGTCTATTATTATTAATACTTACTGATAATGGTTCATTATACTTTATGGAAATTGTACTATAATATGTTTTATTATCATAATTTAGTTCTAACATAATATTTTGTAAACCTTCGATAGTAATTAAATTATAAATATCAATATCATTAATATTAGAAGTATCATTATTTCTTGTTATCACAGAATTATTAGTTGATTCAGAAGATACATCATCTTTAATAACAATAGGGCCAGTTCTAAGCAGATTAATAAAATACTCATCCCCTTTTTTTGTTGTTCCACCCCATCCAGCTAATGAATAAACCTTATCGTAAGAAGGATAATTACTTGGGCTATCATGTGGTAGTGCAATATAGTTCCCATTACCAGAAAAACCTGAATCACCAGCAACTAAGTTACTGGGATTTACTGCAATTGTGTTTGTTTCATATCCACGCCAACTTATTTTTGTGGGTTTATTCATGCCTAAAGTAAACGTATAATTACTCTTATCATCTAAATCAGTTGTTTTACATTCGAAATGACCCATTTCTTCATTCCAATTAGCAGCATATGATAGTCTACTCCAATTATATCCGTCAATACTTGTCGAAAAAAAGGTTCCACCAGCACCAAGTAGATCTTCATTTGTTGCATCAGGTACACCTTGAAGACTGTACCCTACATAATGATTACATTCTTTGTCTTCATGTTTATTCTCAGCAGGCAATTCAAACAATTGGAGTCCTGAATACGTACCAGGTTCTTTATTGGGATTTTCATACAATAATGTTCCCTCTCTTTGCCATACAGTAGAACATAAATATTTAATAGCGTTTTTCTTGTCTTCGCAAGAATACTTTTTCTTACACATCCTTTTCAACGTTGCACAACTACTATTCATTCTTTATAATATAACGCAATATTATAAATAATTGCTAAATATGATTAAAAAAAAGGAATAAATATACCATCGCTCATGCTATTTTTATCCAGTTGTTCTTTTTTTATGTAATCGTTTACTAATGGACACTTGGAATATGTATATTTATATAACCCCTTTTCTATAATTTCAGTTTCTTTAGTTAATGACCGACTACATTCCACATTGACAACTTTATCCGCGCAATTTTGCAATACTGCATTGCTTCCATATATCCACCAGTCATCCGTTATCTTTCGGCGAAACTCTTCAGTTGATATATTTATTCGCGACGCTTGTTCATATACAATTTCGTCTTCCATTTGATTAATAAATTCAATATAATTTTCAACGCGGTTTTTCTGATCGGCTACACCAAAAGCCATTTGGTGCTGCATGAGTTGTCCACTTGGTAAGATATATCTATTATTACATGCTTGAAAGATGATAAAACCCATACTAAATGCTGTATCAGCAATACAACTTATATTGTGTTTTTTTACTTCGGCTACTATCTTCATACCATCAACTACTGATCCACCTGGTGTGTGTAAATAAAGAAATGTTTTGTTTTTTTCAGACATCATATTAAGATCATATATGAATTTACTCGCAGATTCAGTATTAATTACTCCTCGTAATATAATATTATTGGTTGTGTTTAATTTTATTGTTTCGATTCCTTGAGAAATGTTCGCGGTCCATGCAATAAATAGCAATAATATAGCCAACATTATATATGATTAGTTGCGAAATTAATATATATGCTAAATTATATATTTATTAGAACCCATTTTTAGTCATTAATAATGAATTTTACACACTTTTCTGTAAATCGACTATACTCTTTTAAAAAATCCAAGAAGTTGTCATATAACACTCCGGTTTTTTCACAATCTTTAATCATGTTGATTTCTTTAATAATACATACACTGCATAATGATCCCTTGTTTAATACATCTATCGTTGCTGTTCCAAGAATAAAATTGCTATTTAAATCAACAATGACAAAAATATAATGATCTTGGTTTAATTTCATAAATAATTCGTCTGGTGATAAATCGTTTATCATCTTAATATTCGATTCTGATAATAAGCTCGTTAAATTATAATATGAGTTCTTTACATCATTGGGCTCTAATTTACGAAAATGTATTGGAATACCTTTTAAGTAAAACATGTATTTATTTATATATAAATAAAATTTAAGTTAAAAATAAAAATAAAAAATGAATTATCATATTATATGTTTTGTAATAATATAATATAAGATAAGATAATGTCTCTTCAATCAAAATTACAAGACAATACATGGACTTTTGTTCCGCCCAATGAATCACAAGTTCTTATGATAAATGTATTTGACGACGGAAATGAACGTTTTGAACAATATGAAAATGAATGGATATTGTTCGGCACATGGTTGGGAAAAATAGCCATTTACAATAAAAATGAGCCAACAGTTATTTTGAAATCCATTAGCAAGTGGAAAACGATTGATAAATAAAATAATGATTAACTACAACCTTGAGCCTGCATACATTGAGGATAATTAGTGCCGGCATGGCCACAATAACATTTGCCTAACAATACCCCATGACCATGCTGAGTACCTTTATGATCAGATTTCTTAATCAAAAAATTTATTGTTTCATTTCCATCACAATATAAATAAAAATCTTTTTCAATATTATCTCCACTTAATTTCATTTTATATCCATTCTTTTTTGCTAAATAATGGCCAACCCAAGAAGCTTTAATGGGAGTATCTTCTCCATTTAGAATTGTAGCATTACCATGAACTCTTATCATGTCCTTATCCGTTTGGTTTTCTGATAATTGAAAAACAATTACATGTTTATCTTCTGTTGTTTTTCCATCGTTATCCACATATATCACAACTGCTTGATAGCCTTTTGTTATAAACTCTTGCAACAAAGCTTTTCTGGCTTCTAAACTATCACACTTTTTCTCACAAGTAAATAAGTTTCTAAATACGCATCCACTCGACATTTTATACTATATATAAATATTTTATAAAAATGATAATGTAAAACATATGTTTGAAGTTATTATATATATAATAAATATGAATCCATATTACGAATCTTCGTATACAGCAAGAACAGTTAATGGAATAAAAGAGCTTTATGAAACGTTAAATTTTGCGTGCAATATATGTAAAACGCGGCGCACGGATTCTAAAATGGAAGTACAAGATACATATCATCCTACGTTCGTTATAACGCGCAAAAAAATATGCATGGAATGTTGGTTAAAAATGGTGAGTAAAAGTAATGGTTAAACTATAAACATCATATGTCAATTAATGAATCTAAAAATATGTTGGCACTTAAATATATAAATGTCTGGTAAAAATGATAGTGGTGTTAAAAATGATAGTGATGTTAAAAATGATAGTGATGTTAAAAATGATAGTGATGATAAAAATGATAATGATCAAGACGATGATAATGGTAAAGCATTAGAAATATATAATGGTGAAAACGAGTATTTAATGACTTCATCGTTATTTTTTTTGATACCTGGTATGCATGCCTTGTATAAAAAACAATATTTACTCTCGTCAACATTATTAATTGGGCCGATCATTTCATATAAATTTTGGTCAAATCCGCGCAATAATATATGGAGAACATCCGATATAATTTGTGCGAACATGGGAATGGGATTATTTATAGGAAATTGGGCATGGAATGTAAAACCCTCAATATACCGACTCATGATACCGTCTTTTTATATAACGGGTACGTCATCTTATATTCTCGGAAATATTGAACATAAAAAGAAAAACAAAAATTGGTATATGTATCACGGCGCCATGCATTTATTCATGTGGTTGGGTCATTCTCTGAGTGTTTATGTATCCTAATCGGATGCACGATTAAGGGTTAGTTTATCATCTAATATTTGGTTCGGGTTTATTATTTGCTAATTTCTTAATGTTTGGTTTAGTTATTCCAGTACCATTTAATATCTTTGATTCTTCGGGTGTAAGTTGTTTCACGTTTCCATATTTCTCTAATATCGGTAATTCTTCGGGTGTAATATTATTTTTTTTATCACCCAGACTAATATCTGCACTATATTCTTCAGGATAATAAGTTTGTGCTGTAGCAATTGGTTTGTTATACCAGCTGGTAAATTTTTTTTTAAGGCAAGGTTTTGTGGTGTTTTTCTTAGGATTAAATTCATCGCTTCCAGTAATATAATACATTACATCATTCCGCGCCTCACTGTTTTCATTGTTCCAAAATGTTTCGGGATCTTTTGTTAAAACATATACACCAAAATTAGAAGAAAGTTTATAACCGAATAAAATAATGGGTATACCGACAACAATGGTTCTCATATCTGATGTAGCATAAAGAACCCAATAATCATATTCAAAACCTTGATCAAATTTTTGATCATCGTAGCGCTCATTCGCGTTAAAATAAACTGTTCTGCACCCAGGGACAGGTGCTCCCGAAGAATCGATTCTTGGTCGACTTTCTCCAGTAATATCAGTATAAACAAAATTGTCATCCATTCCTTGATTACGAACACTTACATGTGTGTCTTTCTTTTTTGTATCATTTACTTTCCCATACGTCGCCTTTACATTTGAATAAGTTATTCCAGTTCGTGGAATCACTGTAGAACGACTTGTTGCGACTTGTGAAAAAGTGCCACCTGTAAATAAATCTAAGGAAAAATTCTTCTGTATATTTTCATACATTTCCTTAGGTATGGTCTCTTTATAAAGCTTTGTAATCTGTTTATCGCGCATAGAACGCACTAATTTGACATACGTTGATACAATACTTCCAGACATTATAAATAAGTATTAGATAATTATTTATAATAAAATGAAATGGATTAAATAATATCATTGTTAGTATATTATAAGAATGGTACGTACGACGAATTACGAACAACAATACACTTTTGCTAAAAATCAGGCCATTAATGCTATAACATCTGGACATAATATAGTTTTGTATGGTTCTGGTGCAAATGGAAAAACATACCTGATTCATGAGTTGGAAACGATTCTTAATGAAAATGATTATCAACCAATGCCGGAGCCTGCAATTGGATGTGAACTCCATGACCAAACTTCTAACATTTTAGAAGACTGTAAAAAGACGAGATGGATTATAGCAATAAATAATATAGATCATATTCAGTCTTCACTAAAGTATAACAGCTTTGTATTTATAAACATGAATAATTTCGAATATCCACTATATTCAAAAATGCGTTCTGGTAAAACAGTTGCTTAATATTAATATTCGGATATGCAAAAGAATGGTACAACACAAATTGTCCATTATGCAGAAGTGAGCAAAAAAGATTAAAGGAAATGGTATGTTGTGATTAAATTATTTATAAAATTTTATGTTAAAAAGATATTTTGCCTGCTGTTTTTATCAATTTTGGATAATCAGTATTTTTTATATTTTTTATATTGTGTTTGACACAATATGTATATTTATCTTTTGATGGAGATAATGTATGTTTAAATTCAGTTAAATTGTTGACACCATATTCGATAATAAAATAAGCAAAATACTCTATTTTTTCATTTTCAATTATAGTTTCGCCAAAAAAATAAATTAAACGGTTATATTTTCCACCTGTAAATTTATCATTTTTATCTGTTGCTAAATAAATAGTTTTATCTGATTCATTATGTTTAACTATTTTGTAATGTATACTATAAGGTGTGTCAGAATTATTGTTACTTATCAAAAAATCCTTATCTGTAATTACAACCTGTTGTCCGTATTTTGATATATATAAACCTTCTATATTGGATTTTTTTTTTTATTCCTTTAATCTCTTTTTT
>Ga0233413_10000105_pt1 | contig 43068 bp, 58 predicted proteins | sample Na_anoxic_6_MG_FD_189019 | JGI IMG/M metagenome (GOLD analysis project Ga0233413, IMG submission 189019) | Seawater microbial communities from Saanich Inlet, British Columbia, Canada - Na_anoxic_6_MG | ecosystem: Environmental > Aquatic > Marine > Inlet | place: Canada: British Columbia...
AGCTTAGTTTGTATCTTTCGCAACGAATCAACAACAACTGGTGAGTTCGATCTTGGGTCAGTAGTGGGATTTTACCTTCCACAGTGTATTTTCACATCACTTACAAAAGCTGATAAAGACGGAGTTTTAACCCGCCCTGCAGAGTTCCAAGCTAACACTGGGACAACCGGAGATCTAACAGAAATCTTTGTAGGTTTTTGTTAATCATATCCTTTGAATGAAGTGTCCTAGTGTCGTATGATATTAGGACATTCGTTCAAAGGAAACATTATGATAGTAGTATCGAGTTTAAAAAAGCTTGTTAAATTTAAAATTGGTGAATTAGTATTCCACGCCAAACCATTATCTTACATTCAAAGAGCAGAGCTTGCTTCACTTACAAACCAAGTAGGGAAAGATCCAGTTGTTAACCTAATTGAGTCCCAGGCTTATCTTATAAAGCACACGCTAAAAGCTTGTGAGGGTCTTAAAGATGAGGACGGGAAAGATTACGAGTTTGGATTTGAAGGTGACTCTCTTACCGATGATTGTGTAAGTGAATTATTCTCTATTGAGCCAACCGCTTTAATGAGAGATGCCCTTGCAGGCCTTGCCATGCCCTTAAAGAATGGGAAGATTACCAATATCTACACCCAGGAAGATCTTGAAGGCGTTGAGATAGTAAGAGAAAAAAGCTCTGTAAAGTAATAGGCCCATACCATGAAATATGGGGGCCTTATTCTGAAGCTATTAGGCAATATAATAGCGTTACCGACCAAGAATATATCTGCTTAGTGGCTTCTGTTGAAGCATCATTTGATAGTAAGTGGAGTTGCTATCACTGTAAGAAAACATATGATCGTTATGATGGGCCTAAGAAAGATCGGGCATTGCGGAATATGTTTACTAAAAAGAGCTGCTCCGGTGAAACCGAGAGAAATTATCAATTAGAAAACGTTAGGTTTAAAAAGTGCCCTGGTAATTACACTGATACCCAAGTCAGGTATTTGGTTGACTGGTTTATGATGTATGAGAAGGGCGTGATGCCCTTTGATGGCCCTATGGCAGATCAGCCTGCAAAGATAATAGAAATTTTTGAGTTAATACAATCTATTAGAGATGAGAAGGTGTTGCAGCAAGAAAAAGAAGACGCCATGGATGCGCGTCGTAATAATAGTAAATCTAGGTAAACTCTATTAAAATAATGAAATCAAGGAAAGATGATGGGAGATACTGTCAAGACTACCCTCACGCTAGACGCCAAGCAGGCAGAAAAAGCGTTAAGGGCACTTAGAATAGGCATTGGCGCGCTAGAGAAGGGCTTCGACAAGACCGACAAACAGGCGACCAAGAGCACTAAGAAAATGAAGAAGGGGCTTGATAGCACCCGCTCTTCAGCTAAAAAACTAGGTGCCACTCTTGCTGGTGTCTTTGGGGCTGCTGTTGCATTCAAGGGGCTCCAACTATTAACTAGAGGGTTTATAAGCGCCTCAAAAGAAGCGTTAGAATTTTCCAAAGCAATAGCTGAAGTTAATTCGATCCTTCCCAAAAATGAAAAACTTACAGCAAAGTCTACGCAAGCATTTATAGATTTCTCTTCTGCTTTCAGTGGTGATGCACAGACCCAAGCGAAAGCATTTTATGCGATTGTTTCAGCGGGTATTAAAACTACAGCGGCCCAATTAGAAGTATTAAAAGCTGCCAACCTTGCTGCTACTGCTGGCCTTGTTGATATAGACACCTCTGCTAAGGCATTAGTGTCTACAATGAATGCTTACTCGCAATCTGGGCTCACAGCTAAACAGTCTAGTGATGCTCTTTTTGTTGCCGTAAGGGAGGGCCAAACAACCTTTGGGCAACTCGCAAACACTATAGGCGTGGTCGCCCCAATCGCAGCAGCTGCCAATGTAAGGTTTGACGAATTGGCCGGGACACTGGCCGCGATTACCAAGGGTGGTATCTCTACAGACATCGCAGTAACAGGATTAAAGGCAATTCTTACAACTGTCATTAAGCCTGCCAAGGAGACTGCGGATGCTGCAAAACGAATGGGTCTTGATTTCAGTATCGCTGCTATCGAGTCAAAAGGGTTTGCAGGATTTCTCAAAAGCGTGGCCGAAGCGACAGGTGGCAGTACTGAAAAACTTGCAAAGCTGTTCCCTAACGTAAGAGCTCTTGGCCCAATATTAAAAGTTGTAGCAGGAGACTTCGAGGACTTTGAAAGGATACTTGGAGAGACGGCGAAAACATTAGATGTTAATTCCAATGCTACAGCAGATGCATTCAAAGTCATATCCCAATCAGCAGCGTTCCAACTGGAACGGCTTCAACAAGAATTAGCTAACTTGCCTCAGGCATTCTTTGTTAACTTTGAACAGCCAATAGCTTTTGGGCTTAAGGCCATCAGGGAGTTTGTCGGGGGCAATGGCTTACTCCTTGTTGCTGACGCTGTAGACATAGCGGTTAAAACCTTTGCTTTTTTTACAAGCTCTCTATCGAGTGTTTCGAACACTTTAGATGCTATGGGGTTTGTTATTGACGGTGTTTCTATCTCAGTAAAAGAGATGGCTATATCTTACAACGAAGCCCTTGCAGCTATACTCAGGTTCACTGGCGGGCGGGAAGAGATTATAAAAAGCGCAGATGATGCTGTTGCCGCTAATGAGCGAGAAATAGCCTCCCTTAAAGAGGCAAGAAAGCAGACACAGCTAGATGTTGCAGAGAGGATTAGCGCACAAAACAAACTAGAGGAGACGATAGACCAATTCCAAACTAAACTACAGGAGAGCAGGCAAAAAGAAGTAGAACAAAATCAAACGACAACGCAGACAATATTAGAAAGAGATATCGAGTTCTATGCACAAAGAACCCAAATAGCAGTGGCAGGGACAACCGCAAAGAATGAGCAGTTGACAGCAATAGAGCTAGAAAGACAAGAAATAGAAAGACTCCAGCTAGAAGACGCGAAACTTGCCGAGCAGGAGAGGAAAGATCTTGCCCAAGCTGAAAAAGAAGTTGAGGCAAGCACTGAGCTTCAAAGAATCTCTGATAATCTTGGCAGGCAAGAAACCATTAGAATGCAGGCTGAGCAGATAAGGCTTAAAAGAGAAAAGAAGTTCACCCAAGCTAGAAAGAAAAGACAAGCTGCTCAAGAGAAGTCAGAAAAGAATTCAATATTTAGAATACAGAAATTCAGAGAGCTAACTAATAAGCAACGTCTTGCTAATTTGCAAACGACATTGGGAAACATTTCAACACTCACTCAGAGCTCTAACAAAACTTTATTCGCTCTTGGTAAGGCAGCGGCAATCGCACAGGCCGTGGTGAAGGGAGCTTTAGCAGTGCAGACCGCTCTGTCAAGCGTGCCTCCGCCGTTTTCCTTTGCCGTGGCAGCAGCTACAGGCATCGCAGCCGCTATAAATGTTCAAAAGATTGCATCACAAAAACCCCCTAGCTCTGGTGGATTTCAGGACGGTGGTATAGTTGGTGGACCAATATCAAACGCTGACAATAGGCAGATATCTGTTGCAGGCGGTGAAGCTGTGTTAAACAGAAGACAACAAACTAACTTATTTAACTCTCTTAACAGGGGTGAAGTATCTAGTGGTTCTAATATAACCGTGAACATTGAATCTCTAACAGGTGATATACCAGAGACCACAGTTGACGGCATGATCTCAGCAATAAATGACAGAATAGACTTCGGTAACGCGGAGCTAAGGACTTAATATGAGCGGCAGCAGAGGTGCATACAAGGGCGGGATAAGTGAGCTAAATGAGTATTGGATATGGTATGACATGAAAAGAAGATGCCTGGACGAAAAGCGACCTGAATACTACAGGTACGGGGGCAGGGGAATAGATATATGCGAAGACTGGCTGATCTTCGAGATCTTCCTCCACGACATGGGGTTTCGACCAGAGGGGGATTACTCGCTTGAGCGGGTCAACAATGATAAAGGCTATTCCAAAGAGAACTGCAAATGGGCCACGAGAAGGGAGCAAGCATTAAATAGGCGCCCCTATGGGAAAGTAAAAGAAAAGTATATTAACCCTCAGCGTAACAAGTTTATGGTCCAGAAAAGAATCGACGGCGTGCTTAAGTTCTTTGGGAGATTTAAAAAATTAGAGGACGCGATAAAAAGAAGAGATGAATTATTTGGAGGTGTTTCTTGAATTACGTGCCCAAGCTCATATACACACATCCAGTAGACGGTTCTACTACAATAACCCTAACACTCCCACCAGAGGGTGACTTCTTCCCAGAAGACAAACTAGGCGTAGGGAAATTATCCAAGTCAAATAACGGAACGAAGCAATTTCAATATAATTACACTGAAGAAAGAAATAAGATACAACTTACATTTCTAACTGAGACAGAAATAACTGCACTTAGAAAGCTGTATGAAGATCATGCACTGAAAGGCGGGTCTTTTGATTACTATGAGTCGGAAGATGAGGTCACTTTTATAACGGTTACTCTAAGAGATAAGAAATTCAACCCAAGAAGGCTTGTAAAAGAAACTACAGGCTTCATATATGACTTAGTGCTAGATATTGAGAGGACTATTTGACGTACGAAACAGAGCTTTTAAATAAAGAGTTTCAATTAAATATCGTTATCAAGATAGGCGCAGAATATTATTCTCAATATCAAGTAGACTCGGGTCTTACTATCGACGCCGATAAACTTGGCACTGTGATGAATGTAAGATTAAACCCTGACACTGTAGATATTAGAAACGTAAAAACAACCCTCCCAAGTGTTTCATTTTCACTGCTAGATAAAGACGCTGTGATCTCTTCCCAGGTAATGACAGATATTACCAACTGGATGAATGAAACATGTATTGTGTATGTGGGATTCATCACAACAGCAGGCTTTGCATTTGCTGACTATAAAAAACTAGCCGATACAAGAATTAAATCAATAAGAAAAGTGGCCAACCAATACGCCATTTCTGCAAAAGATATTACTACCCTTGTTACCGCCCCTTCTTTTCAGGTTAGGTCCACTTTAGACGGGGGGATCTCAGCCGTAGATACTACGGTATCCTTGACAGATGCGACTGATTTCCCCTCTTCTTCCACAGTTGGCAATAACACTGTCTTGTTAAAAATAAATGACGAGTTTTTGAAGTGGACAGGGAAATCACTGGAAGATTTAACAGGCGCTACAAGGGCAGATCTTTCTTCAACCGCAGATGCACATAGTGACGACGACGAGGTTTTTCTTGTAACAGAGGTCGAAGATAATCCACTAACTATATTGCTTCAAATATTACTCTCTACAGATGGGAGTGGCACTAACCATGCTACTTATGATGTTTTAGAACATGGTGGCCTCGGGATTGATGCTGCGTTGGTGGATGTTCCAGGCATTGAATCCATAAGAGATGTTAACTTTTCAACTGATTCATTTAGATTATGGCTTTACGATATAGACGACACGCTGAAGTATCTTGAAAAAGAAATCATGGCCGCTACAAATACAAGAATAATTGTTAAGGATTCTTTAATTTCCCTATCGCTATTAGACCAAGTCGATTTTGGAGCGAGTGTCCCAAATTTAAATGAAGACGATATCGTGGGAAACCCCACATGGAAGCTTGATTCTAACAGGGTTGTTAACAAAATAAAGGTTAACTGGGCATGGTCTGAAGGTCTTAAGAAATATACCCGAGTATCTGAGTCTCAAGATGATGACTCGATAACTGACTACGGTGAATCCAAGGCACTGACTTTTAATTTTAAAGGGGTCCAAGCTGACATAGGAGGCTCTGCAATCGTCTCTAGCAGAGCTGCAAGATTATTGGCACGTTTGGCAACACCACGGGCAACAGTGCAGGCTACAGCTCATTTTAAGCAGTCTGACCACAATGTGGGTGACGATGTTCTAGTCACTCATAGATATTTACCACAACAAGGTGCATCACTTGGCATGAGTGATCAAATGGAGATTATGTCTAGGGCCATAGACTTTAATACTGGGCTTGTAAGATATAAATTAGAATTCACTTCCTACCACGGAATACGATTAGGCCTTATCGCCCCTTCACCAAATATTTCAACAATAGTAAGTCAGTCAATTATAACCGTGCCTGACGGTGCGTGTTATGAGGTTGGTTACAAGGTTAGACTGTGGGATTACACGGCTCAAACATACTTTGCAGACCCAATTAACGAGATAATTGCCATTAGCGGTAATCAATTAACTTTCGGAACTGCATGGGCCACAACTTTAAGCACAGGTTACAAGATTAAATTTGCAACATATGATGATAGCAGTGATTTACAACGAGCTAGATATGCCTATGTTGGGCCTAACGCCGGTACTTTTACCATCGACGGCTCCAAGACATATCAAATTACTTTTTAGAGGTATATATGACGCTTCCATATCCCTTTACGGGCAGTGAAACTTTAGCAAAAGAACCCATAGATCAAGAATTGTTTGACGAAAAAGTTAGACAAAACATTGAATACCTCGATTCTGTCAGCGGCGGTGGTGGTGGTGGAAGCGTGGGTGACGCGGGTGCAAGGGGTGAAATACTTGCAGGCGGTGAAACGAATGAAGCCGTTTTTACCAAGAAAAGATTCCACGTAACACAATCAAACCTTGCGAATTCAGCGTTAAAAGAAGGCGCAGAATTTGGTTCACACGACATAAGAAGAAGGCTTGTTCACTACGAAAGCAATGACCCCACTTGGGTTTATGCAATATCAACAACTGGTAAGGCATACCTTGATCAAGTCATAGAACTGGCAAAGGATTCTTCATTGTCTTTTTTTGTAGAAGAGGGAGAAAATTATTTCTCACTGATCTACGAAGGCACGTCAACGACTTGCGATGCTGTAGACGTGAAGATAGATGGTACTGCAATAGTCACCTACACTGGCATAGTTGACGAAGATGATGTTGCTCAAACAAACACTTTTAATTCTAACAGCACTATATCAATTGCTGGCTATAAGGAGCATTATTTCGGGCTGGATGGACACAGGCATATCATAACTATAAAAAACACTGACTCTGCCTCGAAGGTATTCAAGCTTGAAGGCGTGGAATTTGGTTACAGGGCCGACTCACCCACTATAGACCACGCTGTTAAAATATCCGCAGGGCTGGGTTCTGCGAGGGGTACAACAGCATCATTCAGTGAGTCAGATCTAAGTTTCTCCCCTCCTGCTAAAAGTTTTTCTTGGGGCCATACTGGTGCAATCAAAATGAACACTGGTGGAACGCTTACCGCTGTTGATGGTCTATCACCTGCAATGACTCAAACTAAACCAGAAGAGGCCATTTCATTTTCATCTGCAGTAACAAGTCTGGACGTTAAAAACAACTGGAACTTTCCAGCATCAGGCCTTTGTGAAATGACTACGCCTTATGGGGCTAAGCATATCTTTTCTTACACATCTAAAACAGACAGTTCTATACAATCCCATTCACTAGATGGAATTATTTGGCAGACCCAACCAACCGCAGACTTCACTCCAATGGGATCACTAGACAGCGTGACTCCTGGTGATTCGCAAATGGAGCTTAATATAAATCACATCGGTGCTGGTACAATTGTTGTTAGTGCTTCTAATAATAAAATCGATTTCAAGGTAGGGGAAAACGGCGGGGCACAGTCCACTTTCGCTGCCACTATCACAAATGGTCTATACTCTGCAGACGTACTTCCTTTGGGAGCAGCAATAGAAGAGGCGTTAAATACGGCCCATGCAATTAACAATGGCGGATACAAAGCTAAGTATGACGAAACAACACAAAGATGGATGGTGATGGCGCATGGTCCAGAGGTTGATTCCTTTGAGCTCTTGTTTTCATCTGGTGCTAACCAGGCCAATTCGATTCACGGTGATCTTGGCTATGGTGATGCTGACCTGAGTGCGAGCCTTTCGTATGTTGGCACAACTACCAAACAACATTTGTGCCAAAGAGTTTTCGAGGCTGATAAGTTTTTAATGGAAGCAAATGACCCTCGGATTAAGTACCCATATACCTCAACTAGCGCGGCCATAGAAGCTGACGCTGTGACTGAGATGTTAGGTTTCGGACCAAAGACTGCTTATATTAACTCAACAACCCAAGGTGCAATAGCCATTTACCCAGACCATGATTGTTCTGGAATTGCACTGCACTTTGTTCAGTCATTCGAAGCAGGCGCTATAAGCGTGACCGTGGACAACCAACAGCCTGTTTACCCGCTGAACCTTGAGGCAACTGCAAGCACGGCCCCCACGACTTCCAGTGTCAGAGGCAAAATAATGTCTTGCTTCATATCTTTCCCTAGAGGTACTAGGTCTATATGGGTCCAAGCTGAAAACAGGGTTTCTTTTGAGCTAACAAATAACAACCAAGGGTTTGTATTCTTAGGGGCCAGACAATATTTTACTAAGCCCAACTGGGAGTCACTGACACTAACAGAATCTATAATTAAAACCATCGACATAGCACCAATAAGTTTATGGGCTTCAGAACATGCGCATAACACGGGAACGCTTTATGTCCCGGGTTCTGGTGACAATATAAATAGTATTACAGAAAGTGGAACCTGGGCTGGTGGCCTGGATGGTGACGCATTCAACAACTATGCAAGAACAAGTACAACCACAGGGGCTTATGTAGAAGTTGATTTTACTTTGGCCGGTGACGGTGGGGGTATAGGGCTTAAAATGTCCAGGTTTACAAACAGGTCTGAATACCTTTCTTTGTACCTTTCCACAGCCGCCATCGTTGAAGGCACTGATCTTGTTCAAAATATAATAGCCTTTCAAAATCCTGGGTATTCTAATTACGACATATTCTTTTTTACTGGGCTTCCAGCGGGAACTTATAAGGCCCGATTCAAAAATAATGAAGCTACGGCCAACACTTTCGGGCACACCAGTATTATAACGATTGATGATGTCCAAGAAGAAGAAAACAAAAACATAAACGCAGATGTTGCCAACAACGGCCAGGGTGTGGGTTACCCTTTATACACAAAAAGAATTACCCCTAACAGGCATTCAGCTGACAGGGTTCCTTCATATCTTGAGGAATCAGGTTATCGCGAAGGCGATGTTATGCCGGTGGATATCGGCATAGATGTTTCAGCGGCCTTCGAAAACTTCACCGAGTCCACTTCTAATTTCGGTAAGCATCCCTGGCATTTTGCCAGCACTGTAAGCCTCAGAACGACAGCATCGTCACTTAAATTTATGGGCTTCATGAGGTCAGCATGTATAGAAGATGCTTGTTTCACCAGCCACGAAACAGCAGTGACAGCGACCTTGGATACCAGGTCTTATACGGCTTATTCGCAAAGAGTGTGTGTTAAGGCCGGCGGGGTGCCAACTGCAATTGAAGCTAATGCGAGATTGTGGCAAAAAAGGTTTAAGCTTGCCTGCTCATTTTCAGCGTCTGACACATTCACCATTGCTGATACAAGGGGGCTTGTTGAGGGTCAAAGGGCCATACTGGACGACGGGACAAACACGGAAGAAGTTATCATCACTACCATTGTATCTGATACAAGCTTTGATGTTAAAAAAGCTAGGGGCACAGTCGTTGATGCTAATGTGACAGATGTAAGTTTCCCCGGGTTTCACACTATTAAATTCACTCAAGGCTCTACAAGTTCTTTCAGAAGTGGTTCGCTTGCTTACGAGCCATTACCATTAGAACCTAATAAGTGGTTCGAAAGAAATGCCTCTGGCTACAAGCTTGAAACAAAAACAATCACATTCTCGGGAGTTGTTAATAACGACGATTTATATTATCCGATTCACAGTGACGGGAACGCAGGCACATATTCGACAAGTTCAATTGATGTAATAGCGAGGTCGGCCATATCCCAAACGTGGATCTTTCCGCAAGACCTCAAAAATGTTCAAGTTAGTACTGGCAATATAGATATCAAAATAACCTCAAGTAGATGGGTACCGGAGCTATAAATGAAGTGGATTATAAAAGAAACCAAAGACGAAGATGGCCTTGTTGTTAGCAGAGAAATTAAAGGTGCTACAAATGCGGCCTATCATCCATACCAAGATTACATTTTAGTTAACGGACCCGATTCACCGAGAGGAGAAGTTAAGATAGATGTTGATGATTCTGGTGAAATTGATGTCGTAACCGTCGTAGAAGACCTAGATAAAAAGGCGGTTAAAGCACAGCACTCAACTATGGACACAACTATAATCTCAGATGCTGCAGCTGTTTTTGGAACAACCAGACTTGAATCTCTGTTAGCATTTACAGCGTCTTATCACCTCAAGATGACTGCCTCAGAGAAATATATTAACCAAAACTTAACTGCCCTTAAATCAATTGGAACATTCACGCAGGGCGATGCTTTAGACGCTGCGGATAAAATAAGAGATTATTATAAGGAAGTTTTAGTTGAATTAGATATCAAAAGAGACACGGCCATAAAAGATTATTTAGTCCTTAAGGCCTCCAAGGGATTATGAAAAGAGAAATACAATACGTTATTTTCATTGCTACCTCAGCCGCCGCCCTTATCGCCTATGCTCATGCCAACTTCCAAACCAAAGAAACTGCAAATAGAACGCAGCTTACACAAATAGAAATGCGAAACGACATAAGAGAAATTCGACAAATGGTATGGAAGTTATATAAAGGTTATGAGAGCAATAAATAAAATCATATTACACTGTAGTGCTAGCGATGCATCATTCTACAATTTCGACCTTATGGAGCGTGACCATGTGGATCATAGGGGATGGAATTCTATTGGTTACCATTTCGGTATTGATTACCAAGGTGAAATTAAAATACTACGTCCAATGAAAAAGGCTGGAGCCCACTGTAAGGGCCATAACTTTTCGTCCATAGGAATTTGCGTGTTGGGGCTCAAAATGTTCTCACAGAAGCAAATGGAAGCTCTAGCGAAGCTTGTACAAACCTTTTTAGACATCTTCGACTTGACTCAAGATGACGTATACGGTCATAATCATTTCAATCATTCAAAAGCTTGTCCTGTGTTCAACGTGGATAAGTGGAAAGAAAAATATCTAACCAAGGAATAGGAAATGACAGAAGAGGCAAAAAAATTAGTTGAGCTAGAAATAAGCAAAGAAACTGAATTAGACCTAGAAATCAAAGACGGGAAAATGCGTTTTTCTTTCGGATACGACGGTAAGGGGTTGGATGGCGGTGTTTATCTTGATCTTGACCCAGAATATTTTATGGATAAGCTAGCAGCTTTAATACCAGGCGAAATTGATGATGCCTTACTTGGCATGCTTAAGGTTGCATTAAAAGCGCTATGAATTGGAAAGCCGCCAAAGAAGCTGGCATAGAATTCTTAAAGAGTCGTATTGTTACTACGGCTCTTCTTAAAATCCTTGGAAAAACCGCAGGATTTAGAGCATGGATCATTACTTTTATACTAGAAAAAGCCTTTAAAATGATAGCAGAGCCAATCATTAACACGGCCATAAGAAAGGGCCTACTTGTTTATGACAAAACGCGTGGTAAAATACTATTAAAAAGAGTCATGGAGGCTAAGGAGGAAGGCAATGAAGAAGGTTATCGCAAGCACATTGGTCGCCTTTAGCCTCGCCGGGTGCCAGGTTCCAGAATTTAGAGAAGTAACAAGGCGGGTGTGGTCCTTCAAGTTTGATCAATGCTACTGCCAGGCATATGACTTGAACAACCCTGGACCTCTAGAAGAGCTTTATAAATGCGAAAAAAGATTCTGCGACGATATTCTAGGATTCTCTGCAGACGAATGGGCACTAGATATCACTCCTACAGGAAAAGAGTTGAGACGTTGGGGTCAGGACGAGTGCCGCTAACGCGACTTTCTTATTATGTCCAAAATTTTATCTGCAGAAACAGGCTTAAAGCCCCACACATCACAACCAACATTAATCATTTTTTCTTCGGCTTTTACCTGCCAGCAGTCGTGCACGTGACCATGGAGAAGCCAATTGGTGTCGGTTCTTTTAGGTCTAAGCTCAACATAGCGATCCTCTAGGCCTTCGTGATCGCCATAATAAGGGAAGTGATTTAAATGGACATAAACATCTTTGGCCAGCTTGAGTTTTGCCGAGTGGTAGACAGAGGTAAAACCGCACGACACAAGGTTGTTTCTTGAATCGTGATTGCCCCATATAGCATGCTTGTTGCCATTCAGGCTTGCTGATATGGCCCTGGTTTCAGCGGGTCTTAGGAATGAAAAGTCTCCCAAATGGAACACATCATCGATTGGCTTAACGACTGAGTTCCAATTTGATATGAGCATTTCCTGCATTTGGTACAAGTCTTCACATGGCCTATCGCAATACTCCAAAATGTTCTTGTGACCGAAATGTAAATCACTCGTAAACCACTTCACTACTTCCCCATTAAATAAATATTAAGCACCAAACTCGCACAACAAACAAAAGCCACAAACTTAAAAACCTTCCCGCCAATATCGTTAGTTATCATATCATTACAAGTAACAATGTAAGATTTAAGCCCTAGGTTTTCCAACTTCAGAGCTTCGTTTTGGTCTTGGAGGGACTTTTCAACCTTCCAGCTTTCTAGTTGAGGGTCGAGGTTATTCATAATCCGACCTTGGGAAGTTCAACCGTCCATATTTTCCATGGTGTTTCAGCATTTCGTGCCAACTGTCGTCAACCTTAGTGTAGACCCATTGCTTGCTTTCAGTGTTAGGCAAATATACCCTTAATTTTTTCATTAAAACCTCATAAATAGCTTCGGGTAGTATCTCCCGTTGAGATAACCCAACCCAGCCCCCACTAAAATATCACTAGCGTAGTGCTTCTTTGCTGCCACCCTGAGATATGCCGTAACCCCTGCTAGCGCCACCGACCCATAGCAGTGATACTTGTTCCCCATTAAACACACAAGCCCCGAACTGGCAAAAGACATCGACGAATGGCCACTAAAGAAGCTCCGGTCGTCCTGCCCGTTAGGCCTGACTCTCTTGGATCTCATTTTTACGACGTCTGAAAGAAGCATGGCCGTAAATTGAGTCGCCGCTATAGATCCAAACCTTTTAAGCCTATCTTCTTTCTCAGTAACCACATAAACATATGGCATAGCAATAGATGCATATAATCCATAGTCCGATAGTTTAGCTGGCAGCTCATGATCATCCCAGGCCAGAGCTTTAGATATCGGCTCATCAACGGGTCTCAAGACATCGAAGCTTTTATCTGCACTAAATGCATTAAAAGCTATGCAAATAAATGTAATTAGTATTAAAAGTGCTCGCATTTTTCACTCCTTGTCAAAGCGGTTACAATAAGTTTCCTATAATCTTCAATTGTCTGGCCCATGCCCTCTATCTGGCGAACAAGGCTGTCTTGGTGGGTGGAATTTCTTATGGCGTGTTGGACAAAGCTTCCAAGAATTTTCTTATCAACGTGGAAGGTGTCTCCTTTCTGCGACTCTATTAACTCTTTTAAATATTTCAGGTCTTCTGCATACGGGGTCATTCTTTTGCCTTCTTCCATTTCCCAGTTAACTCACACTGGAAAAAACCTTTATTAATAAATATACCATTCACAACAGGAAACAACTCACAAAAAACCACCGTATCAATGTCGTGTATGGCCCTATGATGATGGAAGCATAATGCTATTAAGTTTTCTTCAATATCTAAATGACCACCGTTAGAACCTTTAGTAATTATGTGGTGCCCAGACACAGCAGTAGTTGAGCCGCATATTTCACACGGTTTAGCTCGGTAGGCTTTTAGCAGGGCGGGGTTTTTAACTATCACTCATGGCCTTTCCAATTTTATCAAAAATCGCGCCACCGAAAATCGTCCATAATATCCAAGCAGCGACCATGGGGCCAAGGGACACCCACCCAGCCCACTGCTCACCATCGGCCCAAACAAAGACCAATGGGACCGAGGCGAAAAGCCACAGCACTGCCAAAGTTTTAATGATCCGTTTAATCGCGTTACTCACACACCCTCTCAAATCTGTCAGCGTAAAGTTCTCTGTCACCACCATATAAAACAGTTTCATGCCCCGGGGTGGGGTAACAATATTTGCTCTTATATTCTAAATGGAAAATAGGCACATTTTTTTCAACTAATTTATCTACAAGGTTGCATTCACCGTATTGGTTGCACTGTTCTACGACGTGAAAATCTGGGGATGCTTCACCAGCGTCCACAATGTACAAAGCATTAACAAAGCCGAAACTAAGCGCCAAAAGATTAGCTCTTTCTTTGAGTTCATTTAACATTACTCCCGTTAAAAATTCTGCGTTGTCGCAAATGACGCCGGTGAGGCCTATGGACTTGGCCAGAATAAATTTCTTTTCTAGTATGGGGACAATTTCATCTTTGTGCTGAGGGTCCAATATGTACTCGTCATAACCCTCAAGCTTTACCTTATGTTCCTTGCCCCTGCTGTCTTTTTCTTTTTTAATGTAGGGTTCAAGCTCTGAGAAGTTGTCTCTGCTTTCCTCTGCAGTACCGCATGATACATAGGCCCTAACTTTTTCTGTATACTTTTTGATTGACTCAATGACTGCGACATCCAAAGAAGGGTCCACAAAAGCAACATCAGCAAGCCACAGCATGTTAACATCAGGAGTGGCTCTAAGATCATAGATAAACGGGTACTTCTTTTCTGGAGGCGTACCGTTGTCCTCTGGAACTGGCTGTTCATGAGGTGTATCACTTTCAGCTTCTTTTTTAGTATCGACATTGCTACAACCTGTTAAATACAAAACCCCAAACATAAACACCATATACATGGCCAATTCAACTAGATCCTTCTTCTTCACTTCCTGCATTGGTTCCCTCCAATTTTTCAACTCTAATAGTGACTATATAGTTGCCTATAACTTTCTTAGTTTCAATTTCGTCAAACTCTCTTATATCCATAAAGGCTAAGTGATCAGTAACTATTTTATGTTCTAGTGTGTCTCTCATTCGGCATCCAAATTTTAAGGACAAAGTCGCACGCGCCAAGCCCTTCTTCTGTGTCGTAAGTAAGCATGTTCGATGGGTCCAGAATGGATTCCCCGTCCCAAAAAAGCGCATGTTTTTTGTTTTCAAAATTTTTAGACGGAACTTGCAATATCGCCCTTTTGCATGTGGAAGACCAACCGTCGCCTGGTTCAGGATAATAGCTTTCGTATTCGAACTTTAACAGGTCAAGCAATTCTAAATCATCGCGCCAGTAAAGCCCCTCGCCTAAACCAAGGCTTTCCCTCGCCTCTGTGTTTAAGCTGCTAAAGATCGCCTCGTAAGACTCGCCGGTAGCCATCGCTAGGCAGGCCACTGCGCAATCCGCCATGTTTCTTTGTTTTACAATTGCTTTCAATGCAAAGTCTCACTATGTGTTATCTGCCTATATAAAAACTGATTCAACCCATGCATTTTTTCTAAAGATTTAATTCTTTTAACTTCTATCTTATAAGTCATGCTATCGTGCCTCATCGTTCTTATTCGATTTTTCTTTTCCGCTATTTGGTTTTCTAGGTCTGCCATTCTTTCCAGTAGCATTTCCACCATTGGTAACCTCCATGTCTTTTAATACATGGTCAATGTTACCAGTAGGGGAGCCCATAGTCCTAGCATTTTCATCCCAGGTTTCCGCCAAAGCCTCTTCCTCTTTAGGCTTCAGCCCTTGAGAGCGCCAAAGCGAATGCATTCTCGCACGGTTATCGTAGTTTTCGTCACTATCAATCATGACTCTCCTGTGTCTCGACGCAAGCATAACTCTTCTATTGTAGCTCATAGTTTAAATCTGACCCCGCAAACTCGTGCTCAGTCGCCGGTCCCTCTGGCTTCATATTTTCACAGGCTATCTTATTAATAAGCTCACCCATTATTCTATGCATTGTTTCCTCATCGGATTTAAGTTCCATAGAAAGCATGTTGTGTTTTATTGCTATTGAAAATTCAGTTATCATTTCTGCCCCATGTATTCAGTTATCTCTGCGATAAGCTTGTTAAATTTGCCTTCTTCATTTTTACTCTTACACCAAGTAAGCATACTGCCCATCTCGTCAGGCGCTAATGTGTCAAAGTGTTTGCCCTTTGTTTTGCCGAAGGGGACTATATATTTATTGCCGTGGTTGGGCTGGTGGTTTTGTTGGGCTGGTTCCTTGCCTTGGGTGTTATCTTGAGAGTCAGGGTCTGGGTTGTCATCTAAAAGAAACAAACCGCCAAGAGCATATTTTCTAGCATAACTAGAGGCACTACCTGTTATCTGTGAGTCATTCATTCCTTTTTGCAACAAAGGCTCTCTTGCATACGCACAATTAACAACAGTGCTTTCATTGTCCGTCAGGACGGCTGTGGCTTTCAGATAATACCTTTCTCCAATCATTACCATCTCATCTGTTAAAACAAGGCTAAGCCCATTTAGAAATGGTTTTATAGCGGCCATAACATTTTCAGCACTTCTGTATTTGTATTTACCAAAAGAATTATACTCGGCCTTTGGTGCCTTAAGCTTTGCTTGTATTTCACTTAGTTTTTGATGAATTGACACTTTCCAACTCCTTTTTAAACCACGCTAATTTATTCTCTAGCTCAGTGTTTTGTTTCTTAAGATCTTCTATTAGCTCTTCCATTGCGTCTCTTTCCATCTGTTCACGGATGGCCGCCTGCTTAGTCTCGTGGTCGCTAAGCCCTGAAAAATCTGAATTACTTATCGTCATGATGCCGCCTCCGCCACTCTGTGTTCAATGGCCGCCAGTAAGAGGGCCCACCGGGCGCTTTGTCCCACCGGAAAGCGCATAAGACAAAGTCCTGGCTGTCTGCCGTCCCTGGATATTCCCGAAAATTGCGAGTCTGGACCCCTTGTTCAAAGCCATCGAGCGCACCTTTAAACTCCAACCAAAATAAGAATAACAAGTAGTCCTCAATCATAAATATCTCCCTTACAAGAAAGGCCCCCTATACGTTGTGGACGCATCAATGATCTACCGGGGGCCAGAGTAGTATTTAAAAATATTACTTTTTAAAATCTTGAAGAATGTCGTCCACAATTAGGAACCAACATAAAAACTTAACCCCAAAAAGTAAACCCATTACTTTCTAATAAGGTAATATCTACATCATTAGTATAAATAATAAGGCTCCCACCTCTACCTTGAGGTAGGTATGCCTTTTAATGTCCAGGGAATAACATAGTTGATAATATTAAACCAAACTAATCACTTAATAGCATAATGCACAGTGTAGTCTCGGTTTACTTTTAACAACTTCTATAATTTAATGGATAAGCCTTGAGTGAATAATTGAAAGAAACACCCAAGGCATAAATTGACTTGATTGAGTCCAATGTATTCTAAAATACTCAATCAATCAAATTTACGGGTTTATCTTTTTTGCCGTAAACCAAAAAAAATACGTTTGGAGGACTCGAAAACTCCCATGAAGAGCATATTCATGTAAATTTAATAACCTAAGTGATTCATAGTTTCTGTATCGGTAGAACCCCTACCTGGCTTTTTGGAGCAGGGGCAGCTAAACAGTGTAACGGTCTAACCTTAGTAAAACGTTTTCTGAAGTAACGAATTGAAGAACAAGGATTAGGGTTAAAATCCCGGGGCCTATACGCCAGTAACTCAGCCCAGAAATCTGCATACTTGATAAATGGATCCTACCAGTTCGGAATAGTAAGAAGGCTTCAAAGCTCTTTAGTTGTTCTATGCAGAATTGAGGGCTCCTATATCCAAAAGTGAGGTAACGCATGGCAGACTTCTACAAAACAGAAGCTTGGAGAAAAGTAAGGTGGCAGGTTTTAAAGTTCTACGGCCATAAGTGTATGTCGTGTGGTGTTACAGCCGTCTCCGTCCAGATACATGTAGACCACATAAAACCACGGAGCAGCTACCCGGAGCTGGAGTTGGACATTAAGAACCTACAAGTGTTATGCCGTGATTGTAATCTAGGTAAAAGCAACACGTGCGAAACAGACCTTAGAATCGGTCACAGCCTTAAAACCGCCCCATCCTGGTTCGAGGTTAAGGAGTACAAGAAATTGGCTTTGAAACTAGTGAACAGGCTTAAAAAGAAAGACAAAAAGAAGGCCAAGAAGCGGCAAGGGCCCAAGCCAATGACCAAGAGCCAGTTGATAGGAATGCGCATGGCCAGAGAGAAGGCAGAAATAGAAAGACGTAGCAGAGTAGCATTTGCAAAAGAAGCCGACCAAAGAGCAAGGCAAAAAGTGAAGGAGATGTTTAATGAATGACCAAAAAGTTATTTTCAAGAAACTGCTGGACGGGCTACAGGATGACAAAGAGTGGCTCTCGAACAGAGACAAGGAATGGATATTTAAATTTCTAGATTTTTACCAAGAAAACGGGTTTGTGACATGGCGCCAACTGAGCGTGCTTGTAGACATTAAAAAGCAACTCGACCACAAAAAGCTGGTTTATTCAGAAGTAGAGGACATATGAGCGGTGATTACAGGCAGTTTAATAACAAATGGAACAGGTCAGTCATAAATCTAGACGGTGACACAGAGCAAGGCAAGGAACGTATGAATCTAAGAGCTGTCCTAGCAAATTGGGCCCGTGCTTGGTCCAAGAGATCAGATGATACAAGGCTAGACTACTACGCCGAAAAGCTGTCAGATCTAAAGCTAGGGCTTTTAAAAGAGGTCCTTGATCACTTCGGAACAACTTCAACATGGATGCCCAAATTAAATGAGATTAAGTCCGAGTATAACACTAGGTGTAAAAGTAAAACCCAAAAGGATCCTGCAGAAAAACGCTACGAGTCAGACCTGGAAATGCAGAACAAGAAATATTCAGTTGCATATAAATGTTTTAGTGATAAGTGTAATGGCGTAGATGTTGATAATAAACTTTTGAAGTGGACGCAAGAGTGGTTCGAAGCAATATATGGCAAAGGTGCAATAAGAAACCTTAAGAGCCAAGACCTCACACTGTCCCTTTTTAGCAAACCAGCATTATTTGATTTACATGATTCAGAGTTTATCAGGAGTACTGCTATTGCTCTTGGTAGAAAGAAAAACTTGATAGTCCTAATAGGGGTGCTTAATGATCGCAACAAAAAAGAAAACGATTAAAATCGATAAAACATCGATAGGCTTGAGGGATGCTTTGTTCGATGAAATAAACGGGTTGAGAGCTGGCACGACTACAATCGCCAGGGCCAACACTATCCACAAGCTTGCAACCCAAATAATCCTTCTAACCAAAACTGAGATGGAAAACGGGTTTAAGATGTCCCAACTTGCTTCTGAAAAGGCGATACGGCTTGGAAGCAAGTAAGTGCAACGTCTGTAAAAGTGAAATTTGGGAAGGCGAGGAGCGAGAGATTGCAGGAGCGGTCTTAAGAGGGCCTGTTTGCGATTTTTGCGGATGGCGGTTTGACCAAAGCTTTTCGGATATAAACCAAAAGTGCCCTGGTGACAGCTTGGACTTTTTGGCAGACAAGATTATTTTGGCAGCATGCGAAGTTCTTAATTTGAGCTTATTGATAGCCAGAGCTGATGCAATTGCCGACAAGACGAGAGCGACCTTGAGAAAAAACCTGGAGAAAAAAAGAGGGTTCTCAACCAACCTCGAAAGCCATAAATACGACTAGCACGGGGTAAGAAAATAAATGAATGAAAAACAAATAGCCAAAAGCAGAAGCAAACAAAGTGCCGCTCAAAGAATGGCAATGATGTCAGATAGAAAATACGACACTGCTTATAGGGATTTTAAAACAAGGTTCAAAGGCGACGTAGAAAGAAATCTGCGCCTATGGGCACGAGAATGGTTTATAGGTGTATATGGTGAAAAAGCATTAAGAATACATATAGGAAAAGGTCTATCAATGGTTTCATTTGAAAGGCTAGCATTGCTTGCATTGTTTGATGCTAAGTTTAATAGGGAAAAAGCAAAGAGCGGTGGCAGGGTTACAAAGCCTACCACCTGAAGTGTATACGTGCGGTTACTTGAAGCCACCGCAAAAACAACATACACCTAAATAGCGGGTGGTTAAGCATAAATGTAAAATTTATATAGCGAGGGGGTCAAAATTAATATTATAGAAGCACTAAAGCAGTTGGGGGATTATATAGTTGAGAGGTTGAGAGATGTACCAGCAAATTAGAAGATCAAAAGCTGATATAGAACACATGGTTAAACGGAACAAAGATTTATACCAGGAAGAGCTGAAACGCCGATATAGCAAAGGTCTTAGAGGTATAAAGATCTGTAGGTGTGGTGATTATTTTATTGAGAGAAGAACTCAGAGAATTTACGAAACCATAAAGCCTGCAGTTGAATGCAAGAGGTGCAGGTAGTGTTCAAAAAAAATAAGTATTCAGCCAAGAAAACAATGGTTGATAATATTATTTTCGACTCCAAAGCAGAAGCCGAATACTACATAATGATGAAACCCACAGGCATGATACTTGAATTACAGCCTAAGGTTTATATGACTAGATCAAAGATACTTTTGAGGGCAGATTTTTTGATACAAGAGGGTGATGAAAAGGTCTGGATCGACGTCAAGGGCCATCCTACGCCAGTCGCTAACCTTAAAAAACGTCTTTGGAAACACTATGGACCTGGGCTTTTAAGGTGGGTTAAAAAGAAAGGCTGCGGGTTTGAGTTATTATCTGAAACCCGCGGGGCCGGCTGATTACTTGTTTACAAGGTACTTAAAATAATCCAAAACCCCAACCACATCTGCCTCGCGTATTTTATCACAACAACCAATACATACCTCGACAGTCGTGTACCCAGCAGCATCTCTCATAACTTCGTTGCCCGACCATGCCACTGATATTGACTCTTCAGAGTTTTTTATTTGGTCGCAACAACTACACCTATATTCCGAATCTTTCATTTCAAACCCTCCGTTTGTAGATACATATTATAATGACACGGTAATTAATTCCTACAAAGAATCAGTGGCTTAGGCGGGTCTACCTGATAAAAAGTAACACTCACTGCCATCTTTTTGTGCCATTGGATTAAGTAATATAAAATTAATTTAGCTGCCACGGATGGCCCCCAAGGAAGGGAAATGTGCGACCATCATTCATATGGGTTAGATCCGACGATGATCACGAAATTTACAATGAAGCCGCTGACCTTTTAAGTGAAATAGGCCCCAACGAGGCGGTCAATGTCGGGAATGAAGGCCGTAGCGGCTATTTCAACCTCACTCCAAGATTTATACCAACATTCACGGACGGAATTATGGCCAAAAAGAGAAGAAATAAACCCTCTAACACTAAGAAATCTAAACCTAGAGATTTAAGATATCCAAAGAAGAAAAAGAAGTAGTATATTATACCCGACCACTATTTACGGGATTGAATAGAGATCAAGCAAGATAAGGCACCTGGAAACGGGTGCTTTTTTATGCCTAAAAACTAAAGACTTTTGTGCATGAGTTAATAAATATGCACAAAAATGCGCAGTTATTCGACACACAAAGAACTAGCCCCCAGAAAACAGCCTAATTCTGGGGCTTGACGCTCTTTTGATCCATAAACTACTATTCTAATACACTATGAAATTAGATTTATATAACGAAAATTCTTATAACGTTTTAAAAGATATTGAGAGTAATTCAATAGACTCAATTGTAACCGACCCTCCTTATGGCATCTCCTTTATGGGGAAAAACTGGGATAAGGCACTACCCCCTATCGGTATATGGAAAGAATGCATTAGAGTGCTTAAGCCTGGTGGTTATTTAATCGCCATGAGTGCATCAAGAACTTTTCACAGGCTCGCTGTACAGATCGAGGATCTCGGTATGATAGTGCACCCAATGATAGCGTGGGTGCAAGGCCAGGGATTTCCGAAAGCAACGGATCTTTATAAACAATTTGAAAAAAGGTACTGTACTTGCCATGAGAAAACCAAACACGACATGCGATCTTTGCCCGACACAAATCTACCGGAGAAAGTCCCAGCTGGAAAAACAGAAAGGGAAATTTTGCAGCAGAGCATGTCGGAACAAAGCATACCCACCGAAAGGGTTGAGAGGTGCAAACCCGAAACTTGCGGGCAAAAACAACCCTGCGTGGAAGGGAGGGAGGTACTACAAGGAGGACGTGGGGAGCTACAAAGGACCGATCTTTGTGAGATGCCCGAAAGAATACCTGGAGATGAAAAAAGCGAACGGTTACATCCTGGAACACAGGCTGATGATGGCGAGACATTTAAAGAGGCCTCTGAAAAGAACAGAGATAGTACATCACAAAAACCACAACCCGCGAGACAATCGAATAGAAAATCTAGAGCTGTTCCAAAGCAACTCAGAACACAAGCTTGCGGAAAATGCCAGAAAGAAATTATAGGGTTAGACTTTGAAAAATGGCAGGGGTGGAAATATGGACTACAAAGCCTGAAGCCCTGCGTCGAGCCAATCGGCGTATTTCAAAAACCCCACTTGAAACCAATGACCAAAAACATTGAAGCGCACGGCGTGGGTGCGATGAATATTGATGCTTGTAGGGTTGAGTTCCAGAATAATCAGGACAAGCAGGCATCAAAAACAGTTCAGGGGCAGTCTGGGAACCAGGGCAATATCTATCAGAAAGACCAGAGAGACCAAAAGGTATTTACTCCTAATGACCAAGGCCGTCACCCCGCCAACCTACTCCATGACGGGAGTGAGAGTGTTGAGAAGGAATTTTTGGAGCAGTGTGTGATAAGAACTAGCGGGAATTTTCCCAGTGTTCAAAACACAAAATCATGGAAAATGTCTAGCCAGGGCAAGAGCCTCGCTCCGCCAAGGAAAACTGATCAAGGCTCAGCCTCAAGATTTTTCAACGCCCTCCCAATAACTGAATTAGACGCACCGTTTTTGTATTGCCCAAAAGCTTCAAAGAGCGAGAGAAATGCGGGGTGTGATGATAGGGGTAATTTTCACGCGACTGTCAAACCAATCAAACTCATGGAATGGCTTATAAAACTAGTTACTCCCTCAGGCGGTACATGCCTCGACCCTTTCATGGGCAGCGGAACAACTGGCATCGCCTGCAAACGGAACGGTTTCAACTTTGTAGGTGTTGAGAGAGAAGAAGAGTTTTTTACTATAGCGGAAGCCAGGATTAACAAAACTTGACGCTCCACTAACTAATCCACTAACATTTAAGCACACTTGAGAACTCAAGCTTAGGAGAATTCCTTGAAAGTAGTACGCATATCCTGCAAGGGTGAGATTGAACTCCCTCTAAAAGAATTTACATTACTGCAGGGCAATCTAAAGACACTATCAACTGAAAATTATGAAAAGCTAAAATCTCGGATACTACAAAGAGGTTTTTCATTCCCTATTTTTATATGGCCCAACGAAGGCACTAACTTCATTTTAGACGGTCATCATAGAGTCATGGTCATGAGGAAGCTCGAAGAAGAGGGGTACGTAATTCCCCCTATCCCAGCATGTAGAATCGAAGCTGAGAACATAGGAGAAGCAAAGCTTAAATTACTTGAGTGTGACTCTAATTATGCCAAAGTTAACGCAGATGGTTACCTAGAGTTTACAGCTGAAATTGATATGAGTGAAGCGAAAAACCAGATTGATATACCTGACTTTGACATGGGGCTTTTAGATATAGAAGCAGAAATTTTACCCCCATCTGAAAAAGACGACCACGTGCCTGGGGTTAAGCATGATCCTGTCACTAAAAGAGGTGATGTTTGGTTGCTTGGTGATCATAGAGTGATGTGCGGCGATAGTACAATGATTGATGATGTTGAGAGGTTAATGCAGGGTGAGAAAGCTGATATGGTTTTTACTGATCCGCCATATGGGATGGACCTCGACACGGACTATTCAAAATGCCTTCCATCTAAAAACTCCAAGCGAAATATCAAAAGTGGCAACACTTACGATAAAGTTCTCGGCGATTCTGAGTATTTTGATCCTACATTTTTATTCGAGATATTGTCGCCTAAAGAGATGTTTTTATGGGGCGCCGATTATTATTGCTGGAGTTTGCCCTCTGGGGGATCTTGGGTTGTTTGGGACAAGACAGGTGGCAATGACTCTCTTATGGATGCCGGTTTTGCATCAAACTTTGAGTTGTGCTGGTCTATGGTTAAGCATAAAAGAGATATAGCACGGGTGACCTATAAGGGCGTGGCAGGGATGAAGCCTGAGGACGGCAAAAGAGTGCACCCTACTCAAAAGCCCGTCGGTATTTGCGAATGGTTTATCAATAAGTGGGGCAAGGACTACAATGTTATAGACTTATTTCTAGGCTCTGGCTCAACTCTAATCGCCTGTGAAAAAACAAAAAGAAAATGCTACGGGCTAGAGCTCGACGAGCATTACTGTGACGTTGTAATTGAGCGCTTTGAAAAATTCTCAGGTAAAAAAGCTAAACTTGAAAGCACTGGTGCTACATATGAAGAGTTAAAAGCAGTGAAAGAAGAATCTATGCCGAGGAGTTGCTAATGCCGCGGGGCCGGCCAACCGATTATAGTGTAGATCACTGTGGAGAAGCAGAAGAGTTTCTGGCTAAAGGTCATTCTATACACGGGTGCGCTGGACATCTAGGCATAGGAAGGGCAACAATCTATCGTTGGATGGATGAGCATGAAGAATTTCGAGACAGTATACGACGGGGTGTATCAAAAGGGTTGTTGTTTTTTGAGCAGCGTTTATTGTATATGGCATCAGGGTCAACTAAGAAAATAGATAATTTTGACGCTAAAAAAGTAGACTGGCGGGCAATTCAATTAGTACTCCAGACTAGATATCACAGAGAGTATGGCAACAAGCAAGAAGAAAATAAAACAGATGCATCAAACCAAGTAACATTTGTAACCAAGTGTGAGCTAACCTAATGGCAGATGTCCCAGTATTTAGTGAATTCAATCCACGTGATATCCAATGGCAATACGACTTAATTTATTTCATGAGAAAAACATATAACTATGATGTTAATGGCGTTTTAGAAATGCTCATGAGTGGAACTGTAGGTAGTGCTAAATCTATATTCGCAATTCATATGGCCGTAAGCCACTGTCTTAAATTCTCAGATGCACGGTTTGGGTTATTCAGAAAGGCCATGCCAGATCTCAAAGAAACAATGATTGAAATGCTAGTGGATCACATGGAAGGGTCAGAGATAGTCATCGACGGCATGAAAGACACGATGAGAGAAGGCGTACACTTTACGCACAATAAACAGAAAGCCTCAATTGATTACATTAACGGAGCTAAAATAAGATCAAGGTCATGGGCAGATAAGAAATATAAAAAACTTAGATCACACCCTTATTCGGCAGCTATATGGGAAGAGGTGACAGAAAATGATACTGAAGAGTGTCAGAAAGTACACCCAGAATTGTTTTCAAGAGTAGGTAGAATAAATTCTATTAACTCAAACGTTAAAGAGAACTGGATTTTATACCTAACAAACCCAGACGAGGAAACGCATTGGGCATACAACTATTTTATTTTAGATGATGGCAAATTCCCCTCTAGGAAAGTTCACTATTCAAATGCAGAAGATAATCCATTTCTACCCAAGACATATTTGGAAGGGCTGAAAGCAAATCTTTCTCCAATAGAGGCCGAAAGAAAACTTAGAGGTCGATGGGTCTCAGATGGCACTGGCAAAATATATTCATGCTACAAAAGAGAATACAACTATAGAGATTACAGTTATCGGGTTAATGCTAAATATCCTATTTACATCTCATGGGACTTTAATATTGGTGTAGGGAAGCCCCTTTCTTTGTGTCTGTTTCAATTCATTAAAGGGCAGTTTCATTTCTTTAACGAAATAGTTATTGAATCAATGAGAACGGAAGAGAGTTGCAAAGAACTCTTGGGGTTAGGTTTCTTGGATTACGATACTGTGTATAAGGTTCAAGGTGATGCCACGGGGAAGGCAAGGTCAACTAATTCAGAACATACTAATTATGAGATCATAAAAAACTTTTTCTCCAACAACAAAAATAGAAAGAACCAGAAAATAATGTTTGAGATAGATATTCCAACAGCAAACCCACCCATAAAGGAAAGGCATAACAGGGTAAATGCATACTGTGAAAACGATGAGGGTCAACACAGATTATTCATCTACAAGGAGTGTGTGAATCTTGATAAGGGCTTTCGTTTATGTGAGCTCAAAGCTGGCGCAAGCTACCAGGAAGATGACAGTAAGCCATATCAACACGTTACTACTGCAGCAGGCTATGGGGTTGTTAGGTGCTATGGACGTACCAAGTCAAAAACAGTTACTATAAAAGCAAGACACTAAATTAAAGGATTAATATATGCCTCGTTTCAATATAACCGACCCTTCAGATGTTTCGGCCCTAATAAGTGAGATTGAATCCCAGGAAAACGTAGATAGGAAAAAGAGAGAGTGGCAGAATTACCAAATATATGCAGGAAACCAGAGATACTATGTAGAAAACTCTCTTAAAGACCTGTATCCAGAGTCCCATGCACAGATGATTGTTTCCAATGTGAACATTCATGGCAAAGTAACCAATAAAAAAGCTAAGGTTTACAAAAAACCACCAATAAGAACTATCTCAAACGAGCCAAATGAAAACTTAGACATGGTTTATGGCCAGGGGAAGTTCGATAAGTCATTCCAGCTAATGGATGTGGTATTTAACAGGCACAGATACAATCTTGGCTGGGTTTGGAATGATCCAATTATAAAAACAGAGTTCAAACTAAAGATTCTTGCACCATACTTATTTGACGTGATCATAAACCCAGATACTGGTGAGCTAGAAACTGTTATTCTTTCCTATCCGGACGGGAATATCACAGGATTTAGTGACAAGAATGATGGTGTAGACCAAAAAATAATGGAGTCAGCAAATGACGCCGGTGTTGAGACAAAAACTTACACCATGTGGTCTAAAGAGTTCCATGCTGCATGGATTGTAAAAACACATAAAGACGAAAAGGGTAAAATGGTCTCGGAGCTCAAGCTTGTTGAAGACCCTGAAAATCCTGATCTAAAAAACCCTTTAGGGAAGCTGCCTTTTGAATGGTTGTCTCAAGATTGGGATGTACCAGACAAGCCAGTTGAAAACTCACTTCCACTTGAGTCAGTGTGGATCAATATATTAAATTCAGATCTCTTAACCGGCGCCTCGAGAGCATCCCTTGGAATGCTTACTATTAAATATCCTGCAGGTAGTGAGGTTAAGCAATTATTCACGGGGCACAGTGTCTCACTTGAATTGCCACAATCTACCGAAGAGGGAGCACCTCCAACTGAAGCTGATTTTATTAACCCAAGCCCTGATCTCGAAGGCATTAAGGGTGTTGTTTATGACTACGCCTCATCTATCATGGCAGACCATGGCCTTGACGGTGTATCTCTTGCCGGAAGTGAAAAGAATTTCACATCTGGGTTTGATAGAATGCTTGCGATGGCAGATGTCACAGAAGTAAGAGAAGAGAACGCCCAGCGGTATGAAGAGTTTGAGCAGGGTATATTTGAGATTATTAAGAAGTTCGATGAGGTCAATGGTACTGGTCTATTCAAGCTAGAGGACCAATTAGAAGTCCATTATGTGAAGCCTAAACCTTTGCAGTCAGAAATGGATATACTCACAGCATTTAAGCTTAAAAGAGAGTTGAACGCTGCTAAAGAGCACACTGTTATCCAAGAGCTAAACCCTAATTTAAGTGAAGACCAGGCAATAGAAATGCTTGAGGAAATTAAGGAAGACAAGCTGGCAAACGCTAAACAGTTTGGATTATCATTAGGAGTCGATGATGGCCAAGTTCAAGAGCCAGATCAAGAAGAGCAAGATAGAAGTTAATATTGATCTATCTGAAGAGCTTAAAGGTCTAAACAAAACACAAGCCTCGAAGATTAAAACGCTAGTGGGAGAATCCCTCTTGAGGCTTGTAGATGAGGACTTAGATCAGGCTCAATCTCCCGTTAATGGTGCTGCATTTAAGGGCCTTTCAAAAGATTATGCGAAATTCAAAAAGTCTAAAGGTAAAGGTGGAAAGCCAGATCTCCAGCTAACTCAACTCATGAATGCAAGCCTAGGCTCTAAAAATACGGCCAATGGGGTCCAGTTAAAAATCACGGACTCTCTGCAGAAGAAGAAATCATTCAACCACAACGTTGGGGATACTTTACCTAAAAGGCAATACCTCCCAAAAGGAAACAGGAAGTTTAGGTCTGAGATAATGGATAAGATTGATCGGCTAATCGAGAAGGCTAAAGATGGGTTTTAAAATTGAGAGGACTAAGTTTCTCAAAAAGCTAATCCCTAACACTAGGACCAACTTTAATAGAGCCGTTAAACCGGTGTTAAAAAAAGCAATTACAGACAGCATTAAAAGAGGGGTTTCACCTGTTAAGGGTGCTGGTAGATATGTGAGATACTCTGATTCCTATAAGAAATCTATGAAAACAAGTAAATATCTAAAGAGTTACGGCAAAAAAGAAAGGCCCATAAACTTAACAGTGACAGGGAAAATGCTTAGATCTTTAAAAATAAGAGACACAGGAAAGAACATTGTGATCTTTTTCAGCTCTAAGATTGCTAAATACCACGACAAATTAGGTGCTGGCGCTTCAAAAACTATAAGAGCAATGCTTCCGCAGGGTAGAGAAACATTTAATAGTTCAATTACTAAAAAGATTAAATTACTATTAGAGTCAAGTTTCAAGAAGGCGACTAGACGCAATAGATAAAAACATACTATTATTAACGTACGGAGAACTCTGTACATTCATGGAGGACATTACATGTCTACTGAGCAAAAGAACCACGAAGGTGATTCAACAGAAGGTGAAAACCAAGTTTCATTAGAGCAATTTAACGAGTTGAGAGAAACTGTTACTCGATTGAGTTCAACAAACGAACGTTTATTAACTGAATCAAAGACTAACAAGGACAAGTACAACAAGTTAAAGGGTGAAGTTGATGAGAAGGAAAACCAAACGCTAACACAGAAAGGCGATATGGAGGCACTTCTTAAGAAAGCTAATTCTAGGAGCATTGAGCTAGAATCATCATTGGCCAATACTCAAAAGCTAGCAGTTATGAAAGACCTTAAGTTCGAGGTTTCAAAACATGCTGGTGATGCACATTCTGTCGATGCAATTGTAAACGCAATTGACATGGACAATCTTGAATACGATCAAGAGGGACTTACATTTAAAAACGTTGCTTCTGAGATCGACAGGATTAAAAAGAAAGATGCATGGATGTTTAAGTCAACAACTGAAATGAAACAAACAATGCCCCGGTACAAGGAAGATAAGCCAAGCGATTACTTATCTGAACTAAAGATGTGTACGACTCAAAGTGAAATGGACAGAGTCAGAAGAAAATATGGAAGAGATCCAAATTATAACTAAGGAGAGTTAAATGGCATTTACACTAAACATGTCTGATGCTGCTGCAGTCGATGACTCGATTGTACTAGAGTATGACCAACAATTTATTATCGCAGCTGGTGCTGAAGGTGTTATGGATCAGTTTGTATCTTACAAAAAAGATATCGGCGCTAAATCTATTCAAATACCTAAGTATTCAAGGCTAGCTCTTGCAACAACACCTCTTACAGAAGATGAGGATGTTACGAGTGAAGCACTGGTTGACTCAAAGGTAACTTTCACTCCGGCCGAGTATGGAAACGTGATTACGACAACTTCGCTTGCTAATTTGCAAACTGGGGGGGTGGCCGATTTGAGCGCCGCTAGACTAGTTGGGAAAAACATGGGCCAAACCATGAATAAGCTTGCCGTATTGGCTGCTGAGGGTTCTGCAAACGAACTATTCCCTGGGTCAGTTGCTTCAGAAGCTGCTCTTGCGGCAGGGGATGTTATGACTGCAACTTTTCTTAATAGGCTTTACAACAAGCTTTCAAGAAGTTCAGTTGCTCCTTTGAGTGAAGGAATGTTTGTAGCAGTTATGCATGACGATGTTATCCATGACCTAAGAGATTCTGTTGGTGCAGGATCATGGGTTGATGTTAACAAGTATGCAAGACCTGAAGAAGTTCTTAGAAATGAGATTGGTATGCTTAATGGTTTTAGAATCATCAAAGACAACCTTATTTCTGTTAACACAGATGCTGGTGCAGCTGCTGTTGACTCTTACCATTCAATTTTCCTAGGCGAAAATGCACTTGGTAAGGCCGTTAGCCAATTACCACAAATGGTTCTCAGCGGGCCTTTTGATAAGCTTAATAGATTTTTAAATTTTGGATTCAAGATGACCCTTGATTACGGGATTTTGGATCAAGATGCACTTTACACCGGAACAACCGCTTCAAGCGTAGGCGTAAACGTTTAATAAAGAGGGGCTTCGGCCCCTTCTTTCTTTATGAAAAATATCTTTAATGCGAGTTTTTCCCTTATTGCTAAATCCCCCGAGGAACTTACAAAGCTTCAACTGCTTAACAGTCTGATAAATGATCGGGAGTTTAAATATAGGGACAGGGCACAGCTGTCAGATGGCAGATTTATCTGCTGGTTTGATGCCGATGCCACTAAATACATACCTATAAAGAGGGTTAAATAATGCCTTGGCGTTCTAATTATAAAGACAGAGAGCAGGACAGGTTTATAGAAAGACCTTCTGGTGAAACTGCTGTCAGGGTATGGATAGCAAATGAAGCTGGCGAGCCAGTACCTATCACGTTTAGCCAGCTGAATATGACCCCAAATATTGTTAATAAGTCGGTTCCGACTGCTGCCACAGAGGTTTCACAGACAATAACCGACGATACAAAATCATTAATTATAAGATCAAGAGATAAGACAGCACAATTACAGTTAGCATTTACTGCTACCGAAAGTGCTACAAAATATATTACAATAAGACCTAGCACAGTATTAACCTTGGATCAGCTGCAATTAACAAGCAAGACGCTTTATGTGCAGTCAGATAAAGGAAGTAATACAGTAGAGATTTTGGAATTACACACCTAGGGAGGGATGTATGATTACACTAGATTCAATCGACGCAGCTTTACACTCGATTAAGGTTTCGGACGGATCAAATGATCTGTTAATAGATGCTTCGGGACATATTTCAATAAATGACGGTGGCAACTCACTTACAGTAGATGCTGTTGATTTAGATATAAGAGACCTGGATGCCTCACAAGACAATGTTGCCATTAGTGACGGAACAGACACTCTTGCAGTTAATGCAGATGGGTCAATCAACTCCGTGGTTACGGCAACGGACCTCGACATTAGAGATCTCACCCATGCCAGTGACAGCATTAAGGTTGGTGATGGAACGGATTTTCTTGAAGTGAATGCGGATGGAAGTATTAACGTGCAATCATTTGAAGGCGGGTATTCTTCTTGGAAGGCGACTGCAGAATCAGTTACGACTACAGCTGCTCAAATTGCATCAACGCCGCTTTCTAGTAGATTAAGAATGATAATTCAAAACCTTGGAACTCAAGATATTTACCTAGGCCAAGTTGTGGGTGTTACTACCTCAACAGGGCTTAAACTTCCTAAGGGATCATCAATCGAAATGGCTTGGGATGCTGGTGCAGACATTTATGCACTTACTGCATCATCAACAGCCGATATTAGGATCTCGGAGTTTGCGGCATAATGATAAACCAAAAGGATTTGGAAAATTATAAGTCACTTAAAAGCGTAATTAATAGTGGAAGTTACGATATGAAAGGTAGTGCGGTCATAAGGGTCGCACTACTCTTTAAATGGTTTGATGAATTTCAGCCTAAAATCGAAGCTGCCCTAATGCCTGAGGTGATGGGTAATCCAATCCAGGAAGTGGGGGGCAGTGATGACGATAAGTGATTTAACGCCCTCTAATGTTCCCGCTGGCCCCAATGGGTCTGCGGTGCAAAATAGATTCACTCTTACAACAGAAATTGAGATAAAAGTTGGAGCTTCCAGGCTTGAAAACAGAGTAGAAATACTCCTGGAGATAGATACCGGCGACGCCTGCTTCTGGAGCTTCGACACCCCGGTGACGACAAGTGGTGCCAATAAAGGCTTCAGAGTAAGTAGAAATGAATTTATATCTATACCATGTGGGCCCAACCAACCTGTTTATATAATAAGCAATGGTTCTTCCAATATAATCGTAGCAGAGAGGGCCGAGTAATGGTTCAAAAAGCATCTGGCTCCACCTCAATACAAGACGAAGACACAGGGCTCAAGGCGAAAGTAGAGGCCAAGGGGTCCGGTGAAAATGCTGTCCATGTGATTTCTGATGCAACCGTGGTCGGAAGTAACGGCCAGGACTTTTACCTGGCGGTCCCCGCTGGATTAATTACAGACACAGAGTCAGTTAACAAGTTTGGTTTTAATCCTGACGTCAATGGTAGCAACTTTGAAGAGATCTGGGATGTGAGCACTAGTTATACATGGAAAACATCTGCCAGCACCGTAACGGTTAAATCAGATGACTCAAGCGACACTTCTGCAGGCTCTGGTGCGAGAACGGTGGAGATACAAGGCTTGGATGGGTCATACAATCCAATCTCTGAAACCATAACAATGAATGGCACTTCAAACGTAACAAGCTCTAATTCATATTTGAGAATATTCAGGATGAAGGTTTTGACAGCAGGGTCTCAGGAAGAAAACGACGGCGATATTACGGCCACTCATACAGGCACCGTAATAGCTCAAATAAGCGAAGAGAACAACCAGACCCTTATGGCCGTATATACGGTCAAGTCCGGGTACACGGCATATTTAACTAGCTTCTTTATAGGAATGGAACGGAACGTAGAGGCAGCTATCAGGCTTGATGTGAGACCCGAGGGCAGCGTGTTCCAAGTTAAAAGATACATAGTGTCTGACAGTGCAACTGAATCACTCCCATTTAAACCATATTTAAAGATTGAAGAAAAATCAGACATAAGAATGATGGGTAAGGCCCAAAGTGGGTCGCAGGGCATATCTGCAGGGTTCGACTTAATATTAGTCAAGAACTGAGGGAATTATGAGAAGAGTTAAATGGCAAGAGCTTAAATCACTGTTTGATATCCATGCAAGCATGCCTAGTAGGGCCATATACTCAGATGATGGGAATTTCTACCAGGTGACCCTCAAGCATAGCCAGATTGACGTTATCTGCCCTATTGCCAAAGATGTCAGCCCAAGTGCAGACCAGACAGATTGGGAAACAAACTATAAGTCCCAGGCAAACGACATAAGCAATTCCATTGACGTTAATATAATTTCTAATACATCAACATCGCCTGCATGCCCGACTATAAGTCCAAAATTAAAAACACATTTTAGTAATTCTGATATCGCCCTTACATCTTCGCATGCAACCGTATTTGAGAACACCGGGAATGGTAATTTATTTTCATTCGCGATGGAATTTAACTCAAACAGAGTTGCACTTAGACTTGAAGTGGATGGTAACGAAATATTCGACTACAAGCTAAGGGAAGAAATAGAGGGATTCGCAAGGTTCCATTCCAACGGGAAATCTAATGGCTCCATGGACCAGTTTTTTAGGTTAGGATCAAATGACAGATTATTGTTTGAACCACCCTGCCCTATTGCATATGGAACTAATTTTAAAATACAGGCAAAAGAAACAAATGGTAACAGAACAGTTGACTGGATAAATGTTTACTATACGGATGAGTCATGAGCGAGAATCTTATAAGAGTAAAATGGCCCGAGATGAAAGCGTTTATAGACGCAGCTGATCCGTTTTACAAGTACTATGAATATCAAAATAGAGATCACATATATGCCATAGATGAAAACTTTATGATGTATTGCCGAATGCGATTAGACCCGACTGACTCTACTGACATTGAAGATTGGCAGGACAATTATAGGGCTGGAGCTAATAAAAAAATTGCACAAAGATCACCCATCCAAAACGCTCAACTTGTCCAAGTTTCCCCTCTTGAGGGCTCATCTTTCATTAATGTAACCCATGATTGGTGTGACAAAACTACTTGGTACCAAAAATCCACCCAAGTAACAGGCGAGACCCTGGTATTGGATGCTGGAACAACTTACAAGGCAGTTAATAAATACTGGATAGACCTTATTAACGGAAAGGTTTACGACGAAGATATTGCCAATGCCGGTGGTACTTATAATGTTAAGATCTATGACAATGGCGTGGAACAGACATCCGGTATAACCTTGGATTATTCAAACGGGAAAGTTGCATTTGATTCTGCTCCAACAGGGCCTGTTACTGCTGATTATTACTACGCTGGTTCTAGTGAGTTCTGTGTTGCCCCGGCTGCTGGCAAGGTAATGATTATAGAACATGCAGAACTACAGTTTACAAAAGACCTTTCAATAACATCACCAATATATTTTGAAGTGTGGGTTTATAACCCTGTTGACCTTCCTAATAAAATGCTATACCAAAGAATCACCTATAAAAATGTTAAGGATCTGATAGCAAGTGGCAACCTTGGGACAGGTTCTATACCCGCGTGTGATAATATTTCTCAAGAAATTTTAATTTTTCCTTGGCATTATACCACCACAAAACCTTTTCAAAGCACACTTGGAGCAGAATTAAGAATGAGTGTTGCAGATGATAGTGAGCTCACAGGCGAATGGGGTGTTGCTACTCTGTATTGTTTATCAAAGGACGAGTAATGTTTTACCTCTGGTTTCTAAGATTCTTCAGGCCATTCATAATCGCTTATGGGTCTTGGTATGTATCTTTCAAGAAGCCATTAGTAGGGGATGAACAATTAGACATAGCTGAGCAGGTTATCAAGCGCGGTGATTTTATCCTTACATACAAAATCGGTGAAGCCACTAATCTGGGCATCCCGGGAGAGTATAAACACCTTGGTATTTATTTGGGCAACGGGAAAGTTATTGAAGCAGTGGGATCTGGTGTTAGAGTTGTTAGGCTGGACGGCTTCTTGTATAGGAAGGATAAGTTTAGAATAACCAGAGACACTTTACTCTCCCCAAGTTCCATTAACGCAATGATAGACTGGCTATATAAGCAAGAGGGTCAAAGATATGACATGGATCTTTCCCCCGAAAACGGAATGTTTTATTGTTATGAGCTTGGCGCTGTAGGATATGAAAGAGTCAAGGGTAACAAGATGTGTAAATTTAAATCGCTTGGCGCTGAGTTTTACACTGATAAAACATTTATAGAATGTGACTTATTCTCAGATGTATATGAATTCAAGGGAAAGATATGAAAGATAAATTAACGGTATTATTTTACGACGGGACAACTTACACAGATGTCTCTCAAGAGTCAGATAATTACATAGTAGACACTTTCTCGTCTCCATTAGACGCCGTAGATGATCAACTGCTTATCGGGTTTGATAAGCCTGTGTTTAATCTATATGCAGAGATGAGCACTGCTAACACTAACGCTGCTACATTATCTATTAAATATTATGTGGCATCCTTCACGGCCATGCCAGATATCTTGGATGAAACAAAGGCATTCACTAGAAGTGGGTTTATTTCATGGGATAAGGATAAAACCATATCTGACTGGGAAAAATCTACTATCAATGGTGAGGAGAAGTATTGGATTGAGATAACTTCCGATGTTGCCATGCTTGCAGGCACTGCCCTTGCTGGCCTTAAGATGGTTTTTGCTAACGACAATGATTTAAAAGAAGAATACCCCAATATTGTTGATGATTTTATACCAACAGGTGACACGACTTTTATTAGATACCACCAAGCCGTCACCAGGGACATTATCCAAAAATTAAGAAACCAAGGCAGAACCAAGGTTAAAACAAGACCTGACAATGCAAAGCTTGATGGAAACTCTAAATATTTAGCAGATATCACTATATGGGATTTATTAGATGTTTCTCAATTGAGAATTGCAGCTAAGTTTTTGGCCCTCTCAAAAATATTCTTTGCGTGCTCAGATGACATAGAGGACAAGTGGCTTCAATTGGCAGACAGATATAACAGGGACTTTGAAGAGGCATTCGGTGTTTACCTTCTTACTCTTGATACTGACGATGACGGGACATTGGACCGTGACGAACGTGGCCAGATAACAATTTCAAAGGTGCTTAGGGTATGAGTTCTATTGTAAAAGATATTAGAGAAGCGTTTGAATCAAGTATAGCTACAACTCTACCTACATATGAAGAGCTCAAATATAAATTCGACCTATTTAAGAACCACGGTAAAAACACAGGAAAAAGGTATGGAGTTATTGCAGGAGCGGCTGAGGGTGTTAGCGGTGTTCTCACAAATTATACCGCTGATAGGGATTTCACTGTTATATTATCGAACCAATTCACCAACAAAACAGATGACAGTAAGCAACAAATAGCTATAGACGAGCTAGAAGACGCCCTAGACGAGATTGTTAAAGAGGTCTCATGTACCAAGCTGGTTCCTGGCAAAGTCTTAAACATTGTCCTATCATCTATAGAAGAGATTAATTTAGAGGTTGAGAATGCTGTATCTTTACAGGCCATTTTCACCATTAAATATAGAAACCAACTAAACTAGGAGCTAATGATGGCCATAGGTGTAATCAAGAATGAAACAAAGGTAGGCATCGTAGAAGAAGCCGTCGAAGGAACAGAAGATCCAATCAGTGCAGGAGCTGAATTTATTCAAGTGCTAGAAGGCATTGAAGTTGCCCCTGCAAAAGAATTACTAGAAAGATTAATTATCGCTTCAGGCAAAGGTAAGGTTCAACCAAGAGTTTCCACTAAATCAGTAAGTGGCAGCACTCCTGTAGAATGGAAAGGCTCTGGTGTTGAAGGTCAAGCGCCTGAAACAGATGTTTTATGGCAAGCGCTACTTGGTGGTAAGAATCAATTAGTAGCAAGGATTACTACCGGGACAACCCACACAACATCTTTAATCAACGCCGTAGCTCACGGGCTAGTAGTTGGTGACTTTGTTGTAATATTAGAAGCGGGCGACCATACCGCTCACTTTGTTGAATCAAAAACAGATGACACATTTACTTATACGCCTGCTAGATCAGGTGCCCCAAGTGATGCTGTGGAGATTGCTAAATCCACAACTTATTATGCGGCCGGTGACGAGCCGACTTATACAAAGCATGTTTACTGGGGTGATGAGATCCACGAAAGCGCCATTGGCTTAAGGCCAGCAAGTGGAAGTTTCGAAAACCTTACAACTGGGCAAATACCTACAATAACATTTGCTGAAGAAGGTACTGACTATAATGAAGTAAATGAAGGGTCTTCTGCTACAGGTCAAACCCCCGCATTTGATGACGAGATCCCCCCAGTGGCGTTATGTGTTACCCTGACAAAAGATGGTGTGGCATTAGAAATGGACGAGCTCTCTTTGAGTGTTGAAAACACTATTTCATTTCTAACGAGTGTCACTTCGTGTACTGGTAGACTAAGCTCCAGGATTGCTGAAAGGCTTGTAAATGGAAGTTTAGCACCTTATATGGATGATAATTCACTAGATCTGTGGAATGATTTTAACGACAATACGAGCTTCAGCTTAGTTTGTATCTTTCGCAACGAATCAACAACAACTGGTGAGTTCGATCTTGGGTCAGTAGTGGGATTTTACCTTCCACAGTGTATTTTCACATCACTTACAAAAGCTGATAAAGACGGAGTTCTTACACGCCCTGCAGAGTTCCAGGCAAACACTGGGACAACCGGAGATCTAACAGAAATCTTTGTAGGTTTTTGTTAATCATATCCTTTGAATGAAGTGTCCTAGTGTCGTATGATATTAGGACATTCATTCATAGGAGACATTCATGATAGTTGTTCCGAGTTTAAAGAAACTTGTTAAATTCAAAATTGGCGACTTAGTATTTCACTCAAAGCCATTGTCTTATTTGGAAAGAGCAGAGCTTGCTTCACTCACAAACCAAGTAGGGAAAGACCCCGTTGTTAATCTAATTGAATCTCAAGCATACCTTATAAAACACACCTTAAAAAAATGTGAGGGTCTTAAGATTGAAGACGGTGGCGACTACGAGTTTGAGTTTGAAGGCGATCTTCTCACCGACGACTGTGTAAGTGAACTGTTTTCAATAGAGCCAACTGCCCTACTAAGGGATGCTTTAGCTGGCCTGGCCATGCCCCTCAAAGATGGAAAGATTTTAAATATCTACACCCAAGAAGCCCTTGAAGGCGTCGAGATCGTAAAAGATAAATCCAGGGTAAAGTAATAGGCCCATACCACGAACTGTGGGGGCCTTATTGCGACATCATAAGACAGTATAACAATGTCACTGACCAAGAATATATTTGCCTAGTAGCATCCATTGAAGCTTCGTATGAAAAAACATGGAACTGTTACCAGTGTAAAAAGCAGTTTGATAAGTATGAAAACAAAGAAAAAGCCGGGAATGCCTTGCGAAATATGATGCTTAAGAAAGGCTGTGAAGTCTCTGGTATTAGAAATTATCAGATAGAAAACATCAGATTCAACAGGTGCCCCGGCAATTACACTAACACTCAGGTCAGGTATTTGATTGACTGGTTCTTAATGTACGAAAAAGGTGTAATGCCTTTCGGTGGCACATTATCAGACCAGCCAGGCAAGCTGATAGAGATTTTCGAGTTAATCCAATCTATTAGAGATGAAAAAGAGATTCAACGAGAAAGGGAGGTTGAGAAAGAAGCCGCTCGCAAGAATAGTAAATCTAGGTAAATTCTATTAAAATAAAACCCATCAAGGAAAGATGATGGCCGAAACTGTCAAGACTACCCTTACGCTAGATGCCAAGCAGGCAGAAAAAGCGTTAAGGGCACTTAGAATATCTGTTAGTGCGCTAGAAAAAGGCTTTGACAAGGCCGATGATCAAGCAACTAAGAGCAATAAGAAGATGAAGAAGGGCCTAGATAGCTCTAGGCGTTCTGCTCTAAAGCTTGGCGCAGCCTTAACGGGCCTTGTTGCAGGGGCTGTTGTTTTTAAGGGTCTTCAGTTATTAACAAGAGGTTTTATCGCCGCTTCAAGAGAAGCCCTTGAGTTTTCCAAAGCAATAGCCGAAGTTAACTCAATACTCCCTAAAAATGAAAAACTTACAGAGAAATCCAAGCAAGCATTTATAGACTTCTCTTCTGCTTTCAGTGGGGATGCCCAGACTCAAGCTAAAGCCTTTTATGCAATTGTTTCAGCAGGTATTAAAACCACCGCTAGCCAGTTAGAGGTCCTGAAAGCTGCCAACCTTGCAGCTACCGCAGGGCTTGTAGATATCGATACTTCTGCTAAGGCGCTAGTGTCAACAATGAATGCTTATTCAAAAGCAGGCCTCACAGCAAAGCAATCGAGTGATGCATTATTCGTAGCAGTAAGGGAAGGTCAAACCACTTTTGGGGAGCTCTCGAACAATATTGGCGTAGTTGCTCCAATCGCAGCAGCTGCAAATGTGAGATTCGATGAATTGGCCGGAACACTAGCCGCTATAACCAAAGGTGGTATTTCCACAGATATTGCAGTGACAGGGCTAAAGGCAATTCTTACAACTGTAATTAAGCCTGCTAAGGAAACCGCCGACGCTGCTAAAAGGATGGGGCTTGATTTTAACATAGCCGCCATTGAGTCAAAAGGCTTTGCGGGATTTCTCAAAAGCGTAGCTGAGGCAACAGGTGGCTCGACTGAAAAACTAGGGAAACTATTCCCTAACGTAAGGGCTCTAGGCCCTATATTAAAAGTTGTATCTGGTGACTTTGAAGACTTTGAACGAATACTCGGAGAAACAGCAAAGACACTTGATGTTAACTCAAACGCAACTGCGGATGCATTCAAGGTCATATCCCAGTCAGCAGCTTTCCAGCTAGAAAGACTGCAACAAGAGCTCGCTAACCTTCCACAGGCATTCTTTGTTAATTTTGAACAACCGATAGCTTTTGGATTGAAAGCAATAAGAGAGTTTGTCGGTGGCAATGGGCTACTGCTAGTGGCTGACGCAGTAGATTTTGCTATAGGGACTTTTGTTTCATTTAGCAGCGCCATAAACACAACCCTTAATTTCATGAGCTTCCTTGCAGACTCGTCTGACGGCGTGACTATATCCGTCAAAGAATTGGCAGTTTCTTACAACGAGGCACTGGCCGCCTTATTGAGATTCACGGGTGGAAGAGAAGATGTAATCGCTAGTGCTGACGCCGCCATAGACGCTAACAACAGAGAAATTGAAGCTCTCAAAAAAGGCCGTGATGCTAGAGATGCTGAAGTTGCACAAAGGATAGCTAACCAAGAAAAACTCGAAACTAAAACCCTTGAGTTTCAAGCCAAGCTCCAAGAGGGAAGGCAAAGAGAAGTTGAGCAAAACCAAACAACAACCCAGACGATATTAGACAGAGACATTGAGTTCTATGCACAGAGGACGCAGATTGCAGTGGCCGGAACAACCGCAAAGAACGAGCAATTAACTGCTATCGAAATGGAGCGCCAGGAAATAGAAAGACTCCAGAGGGAAGATGCAAAACTCGCTGCCCAAGAAAGAAAGGATATCGAACAGGCTGAGAAAGAGGTTGAGGCGAGCACTGAGCTCCAAAGAATATCTGACAACCTTGGCAGACAAGAAACCATAAGAATGCAGGCTGAACAAATTAGACTCAAGAGAGAAAAGAAGTTTACGGAAGCCAGACATAAACGCCAAGCTGCCCAAGAAAAATCAGAGAAGCAGTCTATATTCAGAATTCAACAATTCAGAGAACTAACAAATAAGCAGCGTCTTGCTAACTTGCAAACGACACTGGGGAATATTTCAACGCTTACCCAGAGCTCAAACAAAACATTATTCGCTATTGGGAAAGCTGCAGCCATAACGCAAGCTGTGGTGAAAGGCGCATTGGCCGTGCAGACCGCACTTTCAGCGGCTCCTCCGCCATTTTCATTTGCACTGGCAGCTGCCACAGGTATTGCAGCTGCTATCAATGTACAGAAAATTGCATCTGCTAAACCCCCGGCCTCCCAAGGGTTCCAAGACGGTGGTATTGTCGGTGGGCCAATATCAAATGCTGACAACAGGCAAATATCGGTAGCGGGTGGTGAAGCTATTTTGAACAGAAGGCAGCAGACAAACTTATTCAATTCTCTTAATAGAGGAGAGGTATCTAGCGGGTCTAACATTACGGTTAACGTCGAATCTTTAACGGGCGATATACCTGAAACAACCATTGATGACATGATAAGTGCAATAAATGACAGGATAGATTTCGGAAACGCAGAACTAAGGACTTAACTTGAACTATGTGCCCAAGCTCATATACACACACCCAGTAGATGGCTCCACAACCATCACGTTAACACTCCCTCCTGAAGGTGACTTTTTCCCAGAAGATAAGTTAGGTGTAGGCAAGTTATCAAAGTCCAATAATGGCTCAAAACAATTTCAATACAACTATTCAGAAGAAAGAAACAAGATACAACTTACATTTCTAACCGAGACAGAAATTACAGCCCTTAGAAAGTTATATGAAGACCACGCATTAAAGGGTGGCTCTTTTAATTACTATGAATCAGAAGATGAGGTTGATTTCATTACAGTCACCTTGAGGGACAAGAAATTCAACCCTAGAAGACTTGTAAAGGAAACTACAGGCTTTATATATGACCTAGTGCTAGATATCGAGAGGACGCTTTGACATACGAAACAGAGCTTTTAAATAAAGAGTTCCAATTAAATATCGTTATTAAGATAGGCGCAGAATATTACTCTCAATACCAAGTAGACTCAGGCCTCACTATAGATGCTGACAAGCTTGGCACCGTGATGAATGTAAGATTAAACCCTGACACTGTAGATATTAGAAATGTAAAAACAACTCTCCCAAGTGTTTCATTTTCACTGCTAGATAAAGATGCTGTGATTTCGTCGCAAATCATGACTAATATTACCAATTGGATGAATGAAACCTGTATAGTGTATGTGGGATTCATCACAACAGCAGGCTTTGCATTCTCTGAATACAAAAAACTAGCTGATACAAGAATTAAATCAATTAGAAAAGTGGCCAACCAATACGCCATTTCTGCAAAAGATATTACTACCCTTGTTACCGCCCCTTCTTTTCAGGTTGCGTCCACTTTAGATGGGGGGATCTCAGCCGTAGATACTACGTTATCCTTGACAGATGCGACTGATTTCCCCTCTTCTTCTACGGTTGGGAATAACACAGTTCTGTTAAAGATAAATGATGAGTTTTTAAAATGGACAGGCAAATCTTTAAATGACTTAACAGGTGTAACCAGGGCAGACCTTTCTTCAACAGCAGATGCCCACAGTGATGACGATGAGGTTTTCCTTGTCACTGAGAATGAAAAGAATCCAATCACGTGCCTTTTAGAAATACTTCTTTCAACAGATGGGAGTGGCACTAATCACGCGACTTACGACGTTTTAGAGCACGGAGGTCTTGGCATTGACGCTGCCCTAGTGGATGTCACCGAAATGGAGTCTATAAGAACCGTCAATTTTTCGACAGATGTATTCAGGTTATGGCTTTATGATGTAGATGACACGTTGAAGTATCTTGAAAAAGAACTTATGTCGGCAACTAATACGAGAATTGTTATTAAGAATTCTTTAATTTCCCTTTCAATACTAGACCAAGTGGATTTCGGAGCGAGTGTTCCTAATTTAAACGAAGACGATATCGTAGGTAACCCCACGTGGAAGCTTGATTCTAACAGGGTTGTTAACAAGATAAAGGTTAACTGGGCGTGGTCTGAAGGTCTTAAGAAATATACCCGAGTCTCTGAGTCACAAAATGCTGATTCGATAACAGATTATGGTGAATCAAAAACATTAGTATTAAACTTCAAAGGCGTGCAAGCTGATTTAGGTGGCTCTGCAATCGCTTCTAGTAGAGCTTCAAGGTTACTGGCACGTTTAGCGACACCACAGGCATCTGTGCAAGCTACGGCCCATTTTAAGGAGTCTGACCACGAAGTAGGAGATGATGTCCTGGTCACCCATAGGTATTTACCACAACAAGGTGCATCACTTGGTATGAGTGACCAAATGGAAATCATGTCTAGGGCCATTGATTTTAATACTGGACTTGTAAGGTATAAATTAGAGTTCACTTCCTATCATGGGATACGACTAGGCCTTATCGCCCCTTCACCAAATATTTCAACAATAGTAAGTCAGTCAATTATAACCGTGCCTGACGGTGCGTGTTATGAGGTTGGTTACAAGGTTAGACTGTGGGATTACACGGCTCAAACATA
>Ga0233413_10000107_pt1 | contig 42577 bp, 60 predicted proteins | sample Na_anoxic_6_MG_FD_189019 | JGI IMG/M metagenome (GOLD analysis project Ga0233413, IMG submission 189019) | Seawater microbial communities from Saanich Inlet, British Columbia, Canada - Na_anoxic_6_MG | ecosystem: Environmental > Aquatic > Marine > Inlet | place: Canada: British Columbia...
CCTGTCTTGATTCATTCACAGCTTGTTTCTGTAACCACAGGCAATGGAAAAACCAGCTTCAACTAACTCCTCATATTGTTCCCAGTCCACCCTATAATAGACAAGATCTAAATTCTTATGTTTCTTACAGTAATCCCTTAGAAGCTTGGCTGCTTTATGTAGCCACCATCCACCTTCATCAGTAGCTCATCTTTCTTTTGCCATATCCCAAATAGCCTTCCTCTCTTCTAGAGTGAAGTCTATTCAAAAGTTATTGGCTATTGTAGACATGCATCAGTGAACAGAGCAGGAGTTTTTAGCTACCTCTGATTGCCAGTAGCTAACTTTTCTATCAGAGAACTTGTACTCTGGAATGGGAATCTCCTGTCCCTTGATAATGTGAAAATCTCTTGGGTCTGTTGAATAACGTGTTCCGTTCATAGAATATTTGGTTAGTATTCAATTACGTGTGTCATCTGGTCTATTCAATCTCTTAGCTTCTCATATCTCAGAGCTACATCTTCCTTGCACTTCTCTATGTTTCTGCCTGGGGCCATGTAAGTCATTCATTCATGGTCTACTCTTGAATTTTCTCACTCCTGAGTACATACTCTTCCATCTTCACAATTTGAACAAGTTTCCATATTATTCTTGGTTAGATTGTATTTCTTCCTTGATTGTTTTTGCTATCTCATCATGGGTGATTGTCATCTCCCCTAGAACCTTAAGCTCTTCTACTGAAAGTAGAGTAGGGTATCTATCCATTACTTGCTTAAGAGTGTTTCTTATGTGCAAGTGGTTCTGGTGCTGTTCATGGTTCATATTAGCTTGGTTATATTTACATTATATGTAATAACTTAATTTCCTCAAGTCTTACAATTGACTGCCTTATCATCTCACCTACTTTATCCAAGTTCTTAGGGCAATGAGGATTAGAGTTTAACAATAGCCTTTCCTCCTCTAGGGTTTCATTCCATTCTTCTAACGCCTGTGATAGTGCGCTCTTTTCCATTTATATTAGTTTACAAAATATTTCTGCCATAACCATTCCCATTGTTATTCATAAAGCAAAAGCTATTACATCTCTAAGTCAATCTGGCATTATTCCATTGCTAATAATAAAAGATTTATCCTATCCTCAGTTTTAGTAATGTAACCTGACAAAGCATTTACACAATCCGTGTGCTTAATATCTCTTACTCTTGCTATCTCTCCATCTAGCCTTTCTTTTTTTGCCATCTCTTTGGTGAGTTCTTCTAATAAAATGGAATCTACTTGTTTCATAATTCTGGTATGGTTAAATTTTCTGTATCTCAAATAATCCTAAGCACCGTTACGTTCTTCTCACATTGTATTATTGCTAGAATACACACGTCACAAGTTCTTACAACTGCCACAATGTCATTGAAGTCTCATTCATTTCAAAAATTAAGAACTCAATATTTCTTTCACTCAAATTCTGTGATTGGAGTATCTTTCAAATCTGTTATACTTTCAAACGGAGTAAGTATTCATATGTAGTTCTTGCATTGAGTCATATTTATTCAGTTAAGTGCCTTTCTTCTTCTAGGTATCTAAAGTTTACAAGTTGCTCCATTGTATCTATGTGAGCTTTAAAAAAAAATCCTGAGATAACTATCATCACTGTTACTAGTCACCCTAGAAGCCACATAAATAAAGTTACTGATACCTTGCTTTCAGCTAACTCTTTAGTCTCCTTAAGCATTCAATGAATAATATCTGTAAGGGTGTCATTGATAGCCATCTTCTGCATTATTTTATCCACCTTCTCATGTAAAGTGTCTTGATGTTTAGCACTATGCTTTCAAAGCCTAGCTTCCATATCAGCTCTCTTGGCCTCACACGATTCAATTGTCACATATTCTGCCATATTTATTTGTTAAAGGTTAAAAAAAAGACACGTTTCTGTAATACTTCTACTAAGTGTGCATCAACTCTACAATCTTCTGCCATTTGTGCTAATCTAATGTTCAGCATAATTGACAGTGTTACTGTTGTAGTGCCTAAGATAAATAAAATGTATTTCATAAAAAGACCAAAATTAGAGGATAATTTGGAATTTACTTGACTTTTATATCATCATGTGATATAGATACCGTCTAGCGTCTCTGTTCCAAGGCAGGGCGCTAGGTTTATTTATTTTTTCTCATGGTTCTTAAGCCATTTATCTAAGGCGTCAAGAGCAACTCAGAGTGGAATTCACCATCAAGCTGTTGCATCTATTGTTCCTGATGATATTAGCTGATAGCCTATCATGACTATTGTTGGTCAATTTAGAACAAGAAAATGTCTTATTTGCCAGCATAAATCAATTAGATTATATTCTCCTGCCTTTGATGTGTTGTGAGGTATGTGTATCATGCTAATCTATGTTTATATATTTCTTCTGTTCTACTCACTCCATATCTTCATAGGTGTAGTAATAAACTCAAACACTCTCTTTGATAAGTTTTGTAGGGTCTGTATTCTCATCTACAAAAGCTTGAGCATCTGCTACTGCTAGAATTCTAGTAGCATTTTGAGCATAAGACTCAATATCTGTGGTGAAGTCAGCTTCTGTGAAAGCTTCATCTGCTGTGTAGTTACAAATAGCTAACCTTCTTCATTTAGAAGCATCTATGTACATGTTATCAGGGATTGCAGTATCTTCTATTGATACTCATTTGTTATCAATATACCACTGTCTCTCTTGGTTGTAGAGATATGATAATGTGTACAGTCATTGCCCTCTATTGAAAGCAGTCTTTCTGTATTTAGCGTAAAGTTTTGACATAATATTTTTTGGTTATTTTTCTTGTATGTAAGTTGAATAGTAAACTTGTTGTATCTCAGTATCTGATAAGGCTCTATTCCAAAACATAACTTCTGTTATATCTCATCAGTATCCTTGTGAGGCTGTGTTGTATGCAATTCTAAAATATTCTCAAGACAATGTGTCAAATGTTCAAGTGTAAGGTGTTCATTCAGCTCAAACAAGTTTTCAGTTAATGTAATTACTTCTTACTGCTCAACTGTCCCATGTCATTGCAATGTGCTGCCATTCTCATGCCGCTATTGTTCAAATATCATAACTATCACCATCTACAAAGTTTCTTAAAGTTCAAGATGAATTGGCAATATACCAATGAACGCCTGCTGCACTTCTTGAAATAACTATCATTTCAAAAGATGCAACACTTGTTGGCTTTATCTAGCAAGAAACTGTTACGGCTGTTCATCCATCAAAACTATAAGATGGCGTTGTATCTGTTAGGTAGTTTCAATTAGTAGTGCTGAAAAACTTATGTGTTAGTATTCTACCATCTGTAACAGTTCAAGTTTCTGCATAGACATTTCACTCACCGCTAGAGTCAGCCCAATTACTACCATCATTATGTCATGCTACCCATGTTTTCATTCCTGTCAGTAAGTTTCAAGGAAGAGTTTTATTGAAAGGGTAAATGTATCTTGAAGATTGTATTCAATACATAGTTGATACTTCATCATCTGATAGTAATCTGTCATAGACTATAAACTCTCATTGTCTGCTTGATGCTGCTGAATATAAAGTTGTTCAGTTATTATTAAATGCTGAGATATAAAAATTATTTGTATTAGATACAGAAGCAGAAAAGGCACTATTAGAGCCTTCATTTATTCAGTTAACATAAATCTTCTTTCTAAAGCCATTAGTGTTATTAACATCTATTTGATAAACTATCATATTCCAAGCTCACTCTGTCATTGTAGTGTCTCAAAAAGCTATTCTTAACCATTCTCAACCTCAACCGAAACACCATGCCGTTATATACTTTGTTCAAGAAGCATTATCTAATGATAGTCTTAAAAATGTACTCGTACTAGAAGTTGCCTTTCAAAGCAAGTCATCTTGGTCTGTATCACTTCCTACTACTCAAGTAGGAATATACAGCCAAGTTACAAAGGTGTAAGGTCAGTTGTGTATATTAGCTATACTAGCTCAAGTGTTAATGTATTGTGAAGTTCAATTAGTTTCAAAGGCTGTATTAGTTCAAAACCTATCATTAGCTGCTGTCATGCCATTATTTGTAGCTGTCTGTCATGCTATTACATCTTGCATATCTCATCTAAAATCCCAATAGTTTATTGCATCTGCAAACAAACTAGAATAACTTCACCTATCTTGCCCTAGCTTTCTAAGTCATTCTTGGTAGAGGTTAGTAATTTCTGCATCAGTTAAAGCTTTTGTGTACCACCTTGCCATTGCCATCTTTCAGTCAAATCTTCAAGCTGAATTGGTTCTATCTGTTCATATTCTCTTTGTTCACACGTCTGACGCAGGAGTGGCTGACGCAGCTCAAGATGTTCAAGTATAGACTCAATTCTTATACAGCCTTACTGTGCTTCAATCCCATGTTACTCATAATAATATCCACTCTCAAACCGCCAGAGTTTCTGTCCTTACTACTGTATTAAAACCACCTCAGTAATATCATCAATACCACTTATGAGTTCATCAATCATTCCATAGGGATAAAATGTGAGCACTTCATGAATCTCAACTACTATTAGAATTTACAATCCCCATGAAATTTCAAGAAGCAGGCAAGCTTTCTATATTCACCCAGTGGAACATACTAAAATTACCTGTTCACAATACTGCTCATCAAGTATTTGCAATATTACTAACGCTTCAGCTTTCAAAGTCTGCATATTGTTTCTGAAAACCTATTGCTCAAGTGGCAGGGTCGGGGTATGTGACATTAGAGCCTGTCCATGTTCATGCAGTTACACTTGTATCAACTGAGTCTCAGTCAAAAAGTAACTCTGCTACTAGACTTCATCTAGGTATACTCTTAGCACTCTTTGGATTATATTGTGTCATTCTTTATTTGTTAAACAATTATTGCCCACTGTAATCATATTCAAGGAGTTGTGCTTCAGATTGAAGTAACTTTAACTTCTAGTAAGTCATTTTCTGCATAACTTCAAGAAGTAAGAGTTGCATCATCTTGCACCACTAGTCAATTAGCTGCTGCTGCTTGTCCATCTGTGAAGGTACAAACTGCTTCAGAAACTCAGTTCTTGTAAAGAGTTACTACTTGTGTAGAGCCTGTTCAAGCCACTTCAAGAGTACATTTGAAACTAGAAGCTGTAGCCGTTCAAGATACAAATCTTCTTGATACACTTGCCACTGCTAATTCTCATTCTTGTCATCAGAAGTAAAGGTCTAGTCATCCTCATCCTCAAGCTGCTGCCTCCCAAGCTGGAGCTGTTCATGCTCACCCTGTTGTTAGAACATGTCAATCTGTAGAAGCTGCTAGTCTGGTAAGAACTCATCAAGCACTTCTATAGTAAATATCTCAAGTAGCATCACTTCAAAGTGTCATAGTTGTTCACTTAACTACAAATCAAGTTCAAATACTTCAAGTAGTTAAATCTCAAGCTGTAGTAAGATTAGCACAAGTTGTTATAGAAGCTTGTGTTGCTTGTGTAGTAGCTGTATCTGGAGCAAGACCTGTAATAGTTGCCACAGTTCATGCACTTCAACTACAGTTTCAAGTTACATTACCTGTTAAGGCTCAAGCAAAATTTGTATCTGCTGTTATTACTCATCAATCTATTGCTCATGCTCCTACATCTATTGATGTGAAGCCTGATGTTATAGATCAAGCATCCAAAGCTCATACAGTCACAAGGTTTGCACAAGTAGTGATACTAGCCTGGGTAGCCTGTGTTGTAGCTGTGTCAGGTGCTAATCAAGTAATGGTTGCTACTGTATCTGCCTGTCCTGTCAAATCTCAAGTCAATCCTCAAGTTGCTGTTGCTGTTCATAGTGCAATAGTTCATCCTGCGAATGTTAAGGCATTAGCTGAATGTGTTAGAGTAACATCTGCTGTAGATGGTGCTGTACTCCAAGTTATCACACTTGTATTTCACATGTATAAATCTTTCCATCATATCGCTGCTGTACCAAGGTCATCTGTGTTGTCAGTGTCTGACACCAAAGTTGTATTGATTGCTACTGAAGCAAGGTCGTCAAGAGCTTTACTTGCTCATGCTGCTCATGAACCCCAGCTTAAAACTCAATCTCAAGCTGCATCTGTTAATACTTCTCAAGCTCAAGCAACTGCCAGTGGAAGTGTTAGAGTATAGGAACCAGAGGTTACTCAGGATTGAATGGTTACCGTATTAGCATTGGTAGCATTTTGAGCTACAATAACTCAGGCAGATGCACTGGCAACTCATAGAGTTAGCTGATCTACTCAAGAAATGTTTCAAGTCGTATCTGCAATTATTACATTAGAGTCTTGAACTAGTGCTCATGTAGTTGTATCCCATCTAACAACTGCATTATTAGTTGCACTTGCTGGTCACACTACATCTCATGCTCAGGCTCATGTTAAACTGGCAATCACACGTCATGTGACGGGATTAATTTTTAGTCTTGTTGGGGTAACTCAATCTACAGAGCTTACTCATAGAACTGTAGGATTTCTGTTATCATCCCTTAATGCTTGTGTCATAATTAATTAGTTAAAAAGTATTAAGCATTTTCTATTAATAATGCTCAGGTAGTTGGATCTATTTGAACTGGCTCAAACTCTCACGGAACCGTAGAGCTTTCTGCTAAGAGTACAACTACTCTATTGTCGTCATGTGGGGCATCTTGGCTAGCCATAATATTTAAGTTAAATTATTTATATTATATCACAGAAAAAGTGATTTAACAATTTATTTCAAAAGGCCTCATAGACCTTCTTTCTTAATTACATATTCTAATTGTCATCTCACATTTTTAGATATTAATCATTTTTTCTCCTGCCCTCTAAAGAATTTCATTATCTCTGCTTTTGTTTTCTCGTCCTTACCTTTTAATCATTTTATTATTTCAATGTAAAACTTTGTTCTCTCTCAATTTGAAACTCAAAGTGCATCTATATTATAGTCAAGCTGACCAAATCATTTATCTTGTTTTTCCTTAAGCCTAACAATCTCTTTTTTCATTGCTGCATTGTCTATTTTTTTAAATAATGCATCGGCTGCTGGGGCTCAATCTTCTTTTGCTACATCTTCTAGTTCTCAGAGGACCTTTAGAGCTCTTTGTTTTAAAAGAAATTTTGCATCATTCTGCTCTCTTTTTCGCTTATCTGACACCCTAACTAATTCCATCTCTTGCTCAGATAGAGGTTTAAAGCTTGGGACTTGTTTGAAAAATACACTTGATACTGGGACCTTAGCAAAATTCCATTCTTTGAAATCCTTGCCAAACAAACTTATTGTTTGTCATATAACTTTTCAAAGTCATCAAGCATAACTCTCAACAAAATATTGAATATCAGCTGGGCTTTGCTTCAATGGATTGATTCAGCTCTTCTCAGCTGCTGCGTCTAGCATATCTGCCATCCATTTAAATATAGGCTTAGGCTCGCTAGCTCCTGTGAAGTACTGTAATCTTGGTGACGTTGCAGATCCAAAGTATTGCTCAGGTTTTATTTGTGCTCAATACCATTTTTCGTTTGCTGGTATATCTCCAAATGGAACCTTAAGACCTGTTGGCAAAAATGTACTTGTAACATTATTACTAACTGGTACTGGATTTAAACTATTTAAAAATGTTAATCAAATATCTCCCTTATCTATTTTAGATAGAGCTTCTATTACTTGGGCCTGAGTTATATTGCTTGGATCATCAATGGTTTTAGATAGCTCGAACATTACCTGAGATGTAAGGTATCCAAATGAATTATAAACCCATGGCATTGGATAGGCTAAATATTTATCAGAATTAGGAATAGTGATTACCCAAAAATTCTTTTTTACATAATCAGGAACTGCTTCGTATTCTTCAGGGTTTCTTACGTTCCATATCATTGTAGCTATAGTTGGAGCTATGATGAATTTCGATAGAGCTATTGTAGATTTTAATGGATTTTTGTACGCACTGTACAATATGTTTCTACTACCTTGATATGCTGCATTCAAGAAAGCATACATGCTATTTAACTGTGCCATTGAGTTTCAAGCTCTCAAAAAATCTGTTGATATATCTCTTGAAGCCAGGACTCTTTCATCAAGAGGTTTTCACTCTGCTTTAGCTGCTAGCCACGCAGAGAAACGAGTTCATTCCTCAGCCCTGTTTCAAATATCTTCATATTTTTGGAATAGCTTCTTGAGTCATTGCTTTGGATTTTTAAATATGTATCAAGTCACTCAGTTCTTTGCATCAAAGATTGTATCTCAAATACTCTTTTCTACATTCATTCTGAATTCATTTTTACTTGGAGTTATAAAGGCTCACTCTCTAAGTGCTTGGTCATACAGCGCCGTCTCTTTATCCTTAATTCCTTTTTGAGCTTTCTTGATTATCCTTCTAGCATTTCTTATTTTCTTTCCAGTAATTGTGATTCAAAATCTTCATGCCACCATCCTAGCGGTCATTGCATCTTTAAGAGGGTTTGTGATTAATCTGAATATTGGATTAAGAACTGTAGCTGTAGTTCTAACTAGTTGTGCAGCGGGGATTAGAGTATATTTAAGAAAAACGTTCACATCTTTTGGCCCCATTCATTCAATAGCTTCTGCAAGTTCAGGTGCAAGTTTTAGATATTTAGCTTTTCAATCTACCCAAACTTCTACCACTCACTTTCAAGATGGTTTCATTCGGCCTGCAAATTCCTTACTTTCTTTTGCTATTTGTGCAGCTCACTGGATTTCTTCAGCCCATCATCTATTTATAAGTTCATCTTTTACATCCCAAATATTTCTAACTGCTGCATTGCTGTCAGCTCTTTCGTACATTCGAGTTATTACTTTATCAAATGTTATAAATGGATCTATGATTTGTTTCTCACTACCCTTTAATGTTTTAATAACACTTCCTTTGCCACTTGGACTTGGAAGTTTTACTTCTGTTATTCAAGTTATTTGCCTTAAGTATGGTATATAGTTAGGATTCTCCTCTTGCAATTTATAAAGAAGCTCTTCAGAAGTTAATCATTTCTTACTTGCATAGGTTAAAGCATCATTGAACTGTTTAGTCAATGCGTCACTTCAATCTTTAAGAATGCTAAACTTATCTCAGGTCTTCTTTTTTATTGCATCAATCTTTGCAGTTGCTGCTTTTATATTAATTCATTTTGTAATTCATCTTTTTGATAAATCAAATTGTCTCTTTAGTACAGAATAAGTTACAAGATCTTTGTAGTCTATCCCCCTGGATACTACATCTTTTATAATGTCGTGTTTTGCGTTAATAGCTGACAACGCTTTTCAACCTCAGGAACTTTGAGCTACTCTAAAAGCATTGTAGTTTTTAGTTCCAAGTTCTAAATCTAGTTTTTGGATTGGTCTAAGTTTATCATCCCATGCGGTTCTAATCTTCTCCCATTTTGTTTGAAATGGAGTTATGTCTGCTTTTGGTTCTTCAAATATTATCTCAGGAAGCTTTGATTCTTTGGCTGCCTGCTTGACTTGCCTAGCTTTTGCTGGTTCATCAATTGTTTCTTTTATAGTTGGAGCCTTAGGTTTTTTAATTTTAACTTCAGGTTTTTTAACTTCAGGCTTCTTTGATGGGCCTGTTTTTTCTACCAATCTTCTTTCTCAAAAGATACCTCAAGGGGTTTTTCAGTTTGAAAGCTCAAGATCTTTTATACTATTATATACAAATTGAGGATCAGCTTCAGGAACTAATGCACTAGACTCCTCTCTAGCAATCAGGATTGCATTTTCCATCATTTGAATATCCTCTGGGGTTAAGTCCTTAACTCAATCCTCTACTTTTTTTCAATATGCGAATGAAGCCTTCCTTGTCATTCAAAGTGTAGAGTCAGCCACTATTCATATAATTCAATCAACAATAGCTGCATCTCTAAAGTTCTCAAAGCTTGGATTGACTTCTGCTAATTCATTTATTCAAGCAAATATAACTCACTCTATTGGTCAAGCTACTAATTCTGCCGCTATGGGGTTCTTCATTGTTGGAAGAACTCATTTAATTTTATTAACTGAATATCAAGCTGTTCATATATTAGTAGCGAATGTTCATATTCATTCTCAAAACTGAGGTGCAAATGCTTCATTGATAGTCTCTTGAACTACATCAATCTCCTCATCCCACTTCTGCATAAAATCTGTGAACTTGTTTTCTCAGATATTATCTTTGACAATATTCTTAACAAGCTTTACTCAAAGCTCTTCGGTTGTGAAAATTGTTTGTCACACAAGTCTAGTGAATTCTTTTAAAGATCCTTTTAGAGTTTTTCAAATTGCTGTAGGAAATCATTGTTGCTCTTGAACAATCCTTTGCTCTGCTGCAGCATCCATTATGTTATCAATGAAACCTCTTCAGATTTCCTTAGCTTTTTCTACTCAAGCTAGTGCTTTTCATTTTAGTTCTCAAAATCTTTGCTTGGTAATCTCTGACTGCCTAGCTCTTCTTTTATCTTCTTGGAATTGTAATTGTAAATCCTCCTGCTTTCTTTGTTCAGGAGTTTGTTGTGGTGTAATGGCTGGCTCTATAGTAGTAGGGACCGCTGCTCATGGCCCAGTAAGTGGAGCAACTGGTAGCGCTACTGGTGGCGCTACTGGTCAAACACGTCATCATGGAAGAACTGCCTTATTGGGTTCTTCTTTTTTGCCAAGTCCGAAAAATTTACTAAGTAAGTCTGTTATTGCCATAATGTTTTTATCATCCGAATAATGAATCGTATGCTTTAGATGCCTCTGTCCTCTCGTCTATTCTAATTATTTTTCAATTTTTTTCAGTAATTTTATACTCTTTAGGCTTAGTTCATTCTGGGGTTGGTCATACTTCCTTTTGTGTATAAGTTCTAGTTACTCAGCTTCAGCTACCAGATCAAGATCCTTTAGCTGCAAGCTGCTCCTTTCTTTTAACTTCTGCTTCAAGCTTTCTTTTTAATACAGGATTATTATTAACAGCTGCTGATACATCAGCAAGGATTGTTTGTGCATCTTCTCCTGTTGCAAGTCTTCTAAGTGCCTCTGTTACTGTATCGTTGAAAGCTGAAGATATAACTCATTCTCTTGTAGCAAAATCTCTAATTGTTTTTATTCACGCATCTAAAGTTTTCCTGCTATCCTGAATTGTTTTTAATTCATCTTTAGCTGCTGTTGCTTCTGCTTTAATTTTAGCTGTAAGTAATTCTTTTTCTGAAGTAGATATTGCTCAAGTTGAAGCTAGGGTTGCTAATCTTTTTATTTCAGCAGCTCTATCTGTTTGTCAGAATTGAAGTAATTGATTTATAGTTGAATCCATTTCTTTTATTTCGGAACTTTGTATTTCTAGTTGTCACTGAAGTCTAGTGAGTTCAGGCCTAACTTGTTCTAAATGTCTGCCTTCTTGCCTTGCTGCTGCCGCTGTTGTGATAGCTCAGCCTTGTTCTCGAAGATTTGCACGAACGGCTTCTACTCCTCACTTAATACGATTTATCTCTTCTAAGGTCGATTGCCTTCCAGATATAAGTCACGATCTTCCCGAAGCCTCTCTGAGCTCTTTAAATTGCTCGACTAAAGATTGTTGTGGTTTTGATAGGAATGAAAGTAGTTGTTGTTGTGCTTGCGTTTGAGCTTCTGCTGATGCAGCCAATCTTTCTTCTGCTGATCCTGGTTCTGCTCAAAGTCATCTTGCAAGTGGAGAAGATGATACAACTTCTGGTGCTCAAGAGTCTGTTGGAACCTCTCAAGTTGTTCAAGGTTGAGATGTTGATTCTGTTGTCACAGCTTTCCCAGCTCATATTCATTGGAATTGATCTATTTGATTAATTGAATATCACCTATCTAATAATTCTTTTCTGGATTTTAATTCTTCTCTAGTTGTTCATAGTTGTCATTTTAACCTACCTTCAACTACTGATTTAGATATGTCGGGAGAGGATGTGGTTGAAAATTGTTTATTAAAAGAATTCACTCTTTCGGGGCTTGGGGCACTAAGTTCTTCTCCAGCTGCATTTACTTTTTTTCATTTTGAAAATTTTGCCATCTGTTGATTTAAAGAAGAAGATGGAGTTCTATTCTTTAATGCTTGGATTTTTTCCTGCACAGTTCAAAGACCTGATATTCTTTTCTGATCTGCTTTAGAACCTACCCTTCACGAATTTTGTATTTTAGCCATATTATGTAGTTACTAGACTGTAATTAATTTATCTTTACTTGAATCAAGATTTATTTTAGGGATTGACCTCAGTCTTACTGAAACTCAATCTGTCTTACTCGATGCATCTCTTGTCATTAATTTCTTAGCTTCCTTCCAAAGTCTCTCATATTCTTGTGCCATCTTGCTATTCTCTCTTCTTAGATATAAAAGTCTTATTGCTGGATATGCTAAAGCTCAGTGGAACTTTTTAGGTATCAATGGGATCTCTCAGATTGTTGTACTTGCTGCTGCATCTGTAGTTCCTTGGTATGGTTTTTCTAAAGCAATAGTGTTTGTAGCTGAGTATCAAGCTATCTTGTACCAGTTACTTTGATCGAACTGTATCCACTTTCAAACCATTGTAGATAAAAAAGGAGTTCAACTATCTGTTACTGCTGTACTTCATTGTGTTACTGTTGTTGTATTTGCAGTTGCTACATCTGCTGCTGACAAATCTCAAATCTCTCTTAGATATGTAAACACTAAAATTTGATTCGAGTCTACAGGGGTTGGGAAAAGCTCAATGTATGGTTTCCGTACAAAATAATTGGTCAAGACATTTGATGTGTAGTCGACACTTGTCATATTGTATTCATCCCATTCATTCTCTGATGCCACCTCTCTTCAGATGTTATGGTCTCAGTCTCAGATTGCATATCCTTCTCAACTAACAAAGATGTTAGAGTCGACACTGAGTGTCGTGCCACTGTCTACTGCTGTAATTCTTGCGAAGGTATTATCCGTTGTATTAGCCACATAATCACCTACAAGGTCAGATCAGAAGCTGGCAGTACTGTCTACTAGTTTGTCAGTTGTTGTTCAATCTGTTGTTCATGTTGTCTCTGTTTCAAAGAGCTGAATTGATCTAAGTCTATCTAGATCTTCAGGAAGAAGATATCTTTTTTCATTGGCAGTCGTTAATCTGAAGTAAGTTCCTTCATCCTCTGTTCACGCAATAGATATGGCTTCGTCATAAGCTTTGTTTATCTCACTCTTAGCTATAGCTAATGCTGCAGCTGACGTGTCACTGGTTTGATTTTGTACAGTTGTGTACAACTGATTGAAAGTATTGATAGCCATAATTATTTAGTTAGCATCGATTTTATATGTTTCTTCGCAGACTGAAGTGTTCTCATGTCTGATTTTATTTTTATGTCTTGCTTGTCTAGTTCTACAGCTTGTGATAATAATGTATCTTCTCTTGTTTTAAGCTCTGCTTCTTTTGATTTCCAGTAGATATCTTTGTCTACCCTTGTCTTGTCAAACTTGTCTACTTCAGCTTGAACTCTTTGTCGTTCTTTTTTTGCTTCTTCTAGGATTCTCACTGTATCATTACGTTCCATTCAGATTATCTTCTCTTGATTCTTTAGGTAGTATTTCTTTTCATCTAGTTCGCTTTGTGTGGTATTTATCTTTTTAATTTTTCAATCTAACTCTTTTGCTTTTCCTTTATTTTTATCACCTATATTATACACCATTTCCTCTCTTATCTCAATGGCAGTTATCTTCTGATCTAGGTCTGTTATCTTTATTTTATATTCTTGCTCTCTTTCTCTAATGCTCTTTTCCTTTCTACTAAGTTCATTGTTGAAATCTCGATATTCATCACTCTGCTTATTCAGCATTTGTCTTGTTTGATTTCCATAAATCTCTTTATCTTCGATTAATCTTATATTAACTTCTTTTCGTTCATCTTTTAGTTGCTCAACTTCCTTCCTCATCTGCTCAAGAAATGATTTCATTTCATTTGTTTCGATTGAAAGCGCCTGCAATTCTGCTTCATATTGTTTTTTTGTCTGCATTGTTTGGGGATTATGCTGCTGCTCCTAAGTATGATACTGCGAAAAATGTTCTGGTCCCGTCTAGTGCTTCTCCTCATCCTGAGTTTTGAAAAGCTTCTAGTGTGAGATAATCATCTTTAGCTAGGCTCATTGTGTGGGATACAGTGTTTGAAGCCTGTGTTCAAGACTCACAGCTAAAGTATGTAACTCATCCAGCATTTTTTAAAAGCTGAGCCTTAATTATTGCTGCTGTTATTGCAGTTCACCAGACTACTATTCCTGTGATATTATAAATTCAAGCTTGTGTAATTATTATCCTTCAGTTTGTTCCTGTCATTCCTGTATCATTGGTTGTGTATCAATCCCATACTATTTCTTCACTAGATCAGCTATCAATAGATTGATTTGATGAAATAGTGGCCATGGCATATTTAAAAGAAACCGATGGAACATCTTTTAAATGCCTATAGGATATCCTGTCTCCATCCTGGTTCAACCCTGAATGACTATGCCGAATTAATTGTTGTTCATCTGCCATTAAAATATTTTAATTTGCACTAGCTTTGTATTTTCTCAAGAGGATGTTCATATCTCTAACCTGAACTGTATCTCTCTTCATCTTCACATTATTTCTCTAATAACAGAGTCTACATTTGAATCTGTTATTTCTGTAGTAAGAGTTGTCCAGTCCTCAGCAGTTGGAGAGAATGTCTCCGCTCTATCGAATCTATATTTGATTCTAAGAGTGTTTACTGGATCATTGTACAAACCACTCTGCTCTAATGTAGCTCAGAATAAGGTTAATATTCACTGAATTAATTCTGAGAATCAAAACTCTGTAGTGATGTCAAAATGAGGAGTTTGAATGTAAGCTTCTCCTTGTTTGTAGAAGTAGTCTCAACTTCAAATTGTTACCTTATCCATCTTTTTTCCGTATCAAACTATTAGATCATCTACATTTTTATCTGCATCGATTAAGTATGGAATGACTGGTGTTGTACTTGACGCTGTATTATCTGTATCTCAGTATTTAGTCAAAGCAAATGGTTGATTTTTACTATTTCTATTGAGGACATAAAGTCAGTTTTGAGTTATTCAAAATATTATTCAGTTTTTAAATAGCTTAATGGAAGTATGTTTTGCACATGTAGACTGGAAGTAATCACTATTGTTTGAATCAACAAAGTCTGGAATAGATAAAAATGGAACTAAGTCACTTCAGTTGTATACGTAAATGGTTCAGAGGTTTCACGCGAATATGAACATTGTATTATCTATTTCTACTAATCATCTGATAGCTCATTTGTCAGTCTTGATTATCACTGATGAATTAGCAGAGCTTCAATCCCAAAGATAAAAGTTTCAGTTGTTTGTTCAAAGAGCTATTTCATTTCAAAGAACTTCCAATGAATAGATGATCTCATCTGACGGGAGAATAAACGCACTAGCTGATGTAGTACTACCTGCATCACTGTCGACTTCCAGGAGTGTATTTCAATCTCATACGTAAAGTTTATTTTGGAATATCTTCATTGGATGGATGTCCTGAGTTCAGTTAGTGAATGAAGCTAATGAGTCATTGTAAGTGCTAAGATCTGTAGCTCTTCATAGCTTAGCTGTAGAGGTATAAAATAAATTTCACTGGAATACTGCTAAATCAAATCAGTCTCAAGTTTGTCCATTAGTATGAGCTGCTGTCCATGTACTTCAATCTGAAGTTCATTTCATGATATCTACTCATTGTTCTTGAACTACTACTTCTCAATCAAATTCAATATATTGAGTAATAACGTCATCTGTAATATCAGCTCAAGATGCTAGCTCATTCAATCTTCTATTAAGCTGAACTACTCAATCTTCTCTGTAGATGTCTACTCATTTCATGTCTTGATATCCCTTCTGTTTATTAGGAGAGATTCATCCTGACCATGTATCCAGTGTTATTATTGGTTTTCCCATATTTAGTTATTAACAATATTCAGTTACTGTAATTCATCCATAAGCAGTTCAAGCGTTTCAATCTATATTAGCTATTGCTAATACTAGTTCATCTGGAGTTCAATCTATTTGTGTTCAAAGTGTAAGAAAAGATGCTACATCTCAATGTGATTCTACTCTAAACTGATTAGATGAACTTCAATATCATCAAGTTAATATAAATCATCAAGTACATGTATTTGTATTATCTCTTGTAGTATCTACTTGTAGAGCTGAATTAGTAACATCTGACCAGCTTACTGCATCACTTCATGCTATTGTTGGGTTTAGGTAAAGTCTCCATTCATAATTATCAGCGGATGTTAAAAATACAGATATATCTTGTGGAGTTACTTTAGTACATTTAGCTGACGCTTTTAGTCTAAGGGATAAGATTGGTGTATATAAATCTTGATTAGCTAGTGTTATTGGTGTTCAATTCCTTGAGTGATAACTTGATAAAGAAGTTTGTTCTTGTCATCCTTCTGAAATTACAGAAGAACAGATTGCATCAAAGGTATCAGCTGCTCAAGTTCAATCATTTTGTATTTCATATCTTATAGGAGCATTAGGATTACTCATGTAAACCTCTGTGGTAGAATTTGTATGTAGGAAGTAATGACAATAGATTGGTATTCAATCAACTACCCATCACATCCTTACTCTTCAAACTCAAAGCCACTCATAATCTACTACAAATATCTGAGTCTGGCTAAAGTCTAGCGTTATTCAGCTTGCTCAATTTCAATCCATTGTGTCTTGATTCCAGTTTGCTTGAGCTATATCTGTATCAACAGCACTTCAAGTATTGTAGGTTCTTATTCACACATTAGCTACTCAGTCTTCATGTTTATGGTAGAATCACCAGTTATCCCAGTAATATCAAGCCATCTTAGTTATTCAGCTTACACTTTCACTATTAGCAAAAGTAATAAATATCAATTGAGATTTTCAAGGCTGATATTGTCACCATTGTTTTGATTGTCTTACTAATGTTCAAGCTGTAGTAGCTGATACTGCTAATCTAGTAGATGCTTTATTTGTTTGATAAGTTGCTGTTGTTCAAGTTCAAGAAGTTTCAGCCTCATCAAAGAAAAGAGGTTCATTATCTCTATTCTGTTTGAAATCTAGGATGGTCTTGGGATTAGATACTCTAAGCCTAGCAAATGCATCAAAAGAAGCATTGTCTGGGTCTAGATGAGTTATGAGATGTCAATCAGCATCAATCAGTAACGAATGTCAGTCAGCATCATATAAATTGACTTTTTGAACTCAGTCTGCTGTTCATTCAGCTCTAACAGTTTTTCAAGTATCTTCATTCTCCAGCAACAGAGAACTGACATAATTCTTATCCTTTAATGCTAGTTCTCAATTTGCTACTGCCATAGTTTATTTTTTAGGTTTTTCTGCTTTCACTGGTTCATCTTTTTCCAGGTTTGTAAGTGTGTTTATTACTCTGTAGACTTGTACGTAAGGTAGCTTTTGTAGCTCTGCAAGTATTCAATTCACCTGCTCTTCATTGATCTTAAACATATCATTGGGGTTAATATATATTATTTAGAATTGGGACAGCTTAAAGCATCCCCAAGCCTTAAGCTGCCTTCGGTTGGAAGTGCGCAAGTAAATCTAATTTCTTGATTCAATTTGCTGATTGTCCAGTTGTACTCACATATAGTTTTTGTAATTCTACGTAACTCAGTCAGCTAACATCAGGTGTAGCTGGTGCATCTTGTTTAATATCTTGAGCTTCAGTAACTGCTGCTCATCCATCAATCACCTGCCTTGCTTCTTCTACTGGATTGTCTTCTTCTAATTTAGTTCAAACTTGAAATACAATCTTGTAAAGATACGCTTTCCAATTGCTTGCTACTGATAATCATTTATCTCATAATGCTTTATATGCAAAATCTTTAGACATCTTTACTCAGATATCAAAAGCTGTTGCTCTATCAAATTGTGCTATCTCTCAGGCTTTTATTACATGACACTTCTTTGGCATCATAGTTGATCAGTCAGGAGAAACTTCCTGTGGATCATACCAATACTCATAAGCTTGAGTTGTAATGTTTTTTACGTTGGTCCTTTCTGTATCACGTCTTACTTTCCTAGATAGATAGTCTTCAATGAAATCAATGTTTTGTTTGTTCATATATTTTTGGGGTTAAAATATTCATTTGAGAGGAGAGTACACTCTCCCCTCTAAGAAAATTCTATTGGATTAGCTCTTTAGAGCTAGTTACTTTTTCATTCTTATTTTGCGAACTGCTCTATTCATTAATCCTTGAGAACAAAATTTGAAACCGTTCTACCTTACGAAAAGAATAGTGCAGTAACTAATTAGTCTACACATCTCAAGCTAATACAAGATTAGCTGCAACTGTATCTCAAGTATCAGAATCGGCAGCAACTGCCCATCCTAGTACTTTATTTGTTGGAGCTGTATTAGCTGCAACTGAGTTACAAGTACCATCTCATCCTCAAATGATTGCATCATTTTGAGCAATGTCATCATCACCATTAGTGATAACTGCTGAATGGTATCAGCTTAGCTGAACCCATCCGTAGTATTCTGCCGTGATAGCTCAGATTCAAACTCAAGCTACCATATTGATATCTCAATCTGATTCATCAGATGTAAGGATTGTCCTTGTTGCATCTGTAGCCGATGGAAGATGATAAAGTACAGTTCAGTTTGCAACTGTAGTATCAGCTTGTATATCAACGTATTTGAATACACGTACTCAATTAGTACTATCATACTCTCTTCTGATCGATCACAGTTGCTCTTGAGCTACTGAATCATTTGCTGTAAGTTTAGTCTTCCAAACTCACGCTCCTGCTCATATTGTGTTTGTCATAATCTTTTTGTGGTTAAATAATAAAAAATTTTTGACTGGTGGTTTGAGAACTCCACCAAACTATTTTTAAATCTAAGCTGAAACTACGCAGCATAAGTCCCAAGTGTTAGCTCCTGTATTTACGCACTTTATTGTTGCATTTAATCCAGTAGTAACTGCTGCTGTTCCTTTTATTGTTGAACCAGTAGCTCATGTTAGAGTAACTGTTTGGTTACCGTAGTTGTTGTAGAAAACATCGAAACTATCTCATACTGCTAGAGTAGAAATACCTGCTGACATTGCTGTACCAGTTGGAAAAGTAATTGTTCCAGCTCAAGTTTTTGAGTTGTGGAAAATTATTCCAGTAAGTAGTTGAGCAATGGTAGGTGTTCCATTTTGTGCATCAATAGTAGTAATCGTTGTAGATTCTGTAGAGATATCTATTGCACTATTAAATGTTGCTATTCAAGTTACCGTTGTTGTGTCTGTTCCTGCATCTCAAAGCACCGTGTTTCAATTACATGTCATATCTGTAGTGATTGTTTCACTACCATCAATTGACAAACTTCAACCTAGTGAGCCGAGGGCTGGAATATAATTTTTAGCATCTATTGCCATAATTAGGTGTGGTTATTTAATTTTTACATGATTCCATCTACGTCAAGTATCAATATCTCATATTGTCTGCCTTGAAACTCAGAATTTTAAAGTTAGAGCTTTTTGTCTATATCACTCTGCGAGAAGATATTTTATTCAGATAACTTGTATTTCAGTTAATTTAGAACTTCAATGTCTTTCTCATTTAGCTTTGTTCTCCCGACCCTTTGAGAACATATCCTGAATGTTGTCTTTTGCTGTTCAGATGAATAGATTATCTAGCCTATTGTTTAACGGATTGTCATCTCTGTGGCAAACAAAGGTTTGCTTGTCTTCAATGTCTAATCCGAGGAACGCTGCTGCTACAAGGCGGTGAATCATAAACTTTCGTTTTTTGCCATCCTTCGATAATGCGGCTCTCATGTATCATCGTTTTGTCACATGAGGGATGATTTTCTTTCACTGTATCAGCTTGGGTCATCATCTAGGATGTTTCACTGTCCTGGTGCAACTGTAGAGTTTTCAGTCATCTGAAATGCAATAAAGTCATACGTGGTTTGGAACCGATTTTTTAATGTTCATATTATGGTGATTAGTAGTACGTACTACCATCTTACTAATCACCATGGGATTGTCAAATGTTTATGCTGATTTAAGGACTACGATGTAATTGCTGTAAGACCTCATTGTCGCTGTGGCATAGTACTTATAAGTTCTCCAGCGAGTACCGCTTGAGAAGTTACTGCAGCTTGATTAGTAGGTTCTTTGAATCAACTCCATGAAAGACCAGTTTTGTGTCCAGCCATTGCATTTTCAGAGTATTGTCCTACTACTACGTCAGGTTTTAAGCTGATGTTTTTCCATCCTGCCACTTCTCAGAAACCTGAAACTTGGTAGAATTTAAGCCATTTTTCATTCAAGAAATACATAGCGTCATCAGTACATTTCTCATCTCTTGCTAGTGGAATACCATCATAAGCTAAAGCGTCGAAACCTGTTTCTGCTCAAAGACCTCATTTTGCAAGTCAGTCTCTAGTTACTTTATTGTAACCTCACATGTCCATTCTTTGCATTGGTTGAAGTAGAGCTTCGTAGAATCCAAAGATAGCTGGAGTTGTAGTTATGATAGTAGCTTTGTCACTTCAAGAAGTTGTTGCATTACTAACAGCTCTCATTGAAGCAAGTGTAAGAGCAGTTGTAGATGAATCTAAACCTAATGCATCTGTACCTCAAGATTTAAGTACTGTGTAAGTAGCTTTTGCTTGTCCTCAGTAAGAACCAGAAGTTGTTACTATGTGAGCTAGTCAAGAGAAGTTCTTTGAACTTTCTGATGCATTTGAATAGAACATGCTTCAAACATTGTCCATCAAGTTAGATAGACCATATTCAGTTTCTCTCTTTACTATGTCGATTACTTCTTCCTTTCATTTGTTCATTGAAAGATCAGTATGTACCAAGTTAATTGGTTCATAAACATACTTAGGATTAAACGAACCTGTAATAGTTTCGTCTTGTCTTTGTGTGTTGAATGTATCAGTTCATCTGAATCATCCTCAAAGGGTAGCTGCTGCGTTTGAAGATCAAACTCTCCAGTCTACTTTTTGTTGCTCTCATCTAAAAGTTTCTGGATTAGATAAAAGTCTTGCCGTTAATACGTTGTCGTTAAGTACAGTATCGTACACTGCAGGCATAATGTAATCCTGCGTTGCGGACGTTACGTAGCTGTCAAAAATTGAAGCCATAATAATGTTGGGTTAAAGGTTTATATTAGTCGTACTGTGAAGCAACGAACTGTGAGAAACCTGAACCCCTAGACATATTTGATAAATCTTTTTGACTAATGTTGGTTGCAGGATTTCGTGTAGTTTGACTACTTCATAGTGGTGCGGCCTCGACTCTCGCCTTGGCTCACGGAGTCACTTTTCAGGACTCAAGCATATTTTCATATGCTTTTTCTAGATCAATTCACTTTCAGTCTGGTGTCCTCATGTTGTACTTCAACGCATGTTGTTGCACAGCTTCTGAGTCGACTTCTCAGTGCTTCTCTTTTAGCTGACTTAGCTGTCAATCAAGTCGAGAGTTCTCGGCTTGTCTAGCATCTGTCTCAGCTTTTGTTCGAGCATCAATCTGATTGATAGTATTCTGTTGAATCCATTGAGCGTAAGCTTGTGGATTCTCATACATATCAGGAATTTGCTCTTTTGACTCCTGAGGTGAGAACGCAGATTGTATGCTGTTAAGCTTACTTTCCATGTCATCTACTCGAGAGAGTTTGTCCTCGGCTGCTTTCATTCGGTTATTCACCTCATCAAAACGAGCTTTTGGAATCATTTGAGTTTGCGAGTCTCATGTATCGCTCTGTGCAGTAGACGAACCTGCTATATCGTCTGCTACAGGTCACGAACCTGCGTTTGCGTTATTTGAATCTGACATAATATTGTGGGGATTATATTAATAGGAAGCACGACTTCCCGGTTGCGTTTGATTTGATTATAACACTTAATATCTCTTTTTTCTAGGTTAGTGGTTTTGCTGTTTCTCATTGTTCAACTTGATTGGCTTCTGCTTCTAAATGAGTAAGGAACATCTCTTGTATCTTTGGATCTAGCTGAGCAAACTCAGGTTTCTGCATTAATGCACTATGTGTTGAAACGTGAGTTGCATCTGCATCTGGATTCGGTGGAACTGGAACTCATTGGATTAATCTATCTGATTCATTCTTTGCTTCTGATATCTGTCTGCTCATTTCTCTTTCAAGTGCATCTCAAGTTTTTTGAAGCTCACTTATATAAGTAGACATATCTCAACTTTGTTGAGCTTCTTGATATGCTAAAAGTCTTCATGCTTTTTCTCTTGGATTTCTAACTCATAGTTCTTCATATAATGTAATCGGATCAATAAGTTGTGCATTAGCTAATGTTAATGCTCTTTGCTGACGTGATGCTTTATCTTCTGGAATTAGTGATCCTGGAATAACTTCAATTTCCATTCCTTGTTCAATTGAATTCTTATTAAATTTAATGAAATCTTTAGCATTCTTTTCATTTAGAATTACAGCCACTCTTTCTTCATCGAAAAAGACTTTAACTATCTGAGTCCATCATTGATAAAGTTCTTCCATTGCTTCTTCTAATCTTCTTCAGAGTGCGTCGATCCTTCACCTATCCCCTTCCCGTAAGATATTTCTACCAACAGCAGTCTCTCTTCACTCTCTTTCTCATCTTGTGGTTCCATGTACTCACATTACGTTATCTATTCATCATTCTGAATGAACCATGTCATTTTGAACATATTGTGGTAATGCAGTTCAAGTTTCTCTCTTAATGTCTGAAGTCTCCCCTTTGCTCATAAATATTCATTCGTGTGGATCACTCCAGTCGATATCTGCAAACTCTTCTTTCTTTAATCCATTAGCTCAGGTTCAGATTACTTTTCAATTCACAATGTCTGCATTCCTATCTATTTGATTCTTTCTCTTGTCGATTCAGTCCTGAAGCGTGGATGCTTGTTCTACTAATGAAGTAGAGCCAGCAATTGTTTCTCCCAGGTCAAAAAGATTAACAAAGATAAATGGAGACTTTGGATTTCTAAAGAAGTTATCTACCTTATTAAAGGATCAATCTTTATTCCATTTGATATTTGGATTCTTAGACTTACCGAGAACTACATCTTTGAACCTGAAGATAACAAGTTCATTAGTATGGAACTCAGTATAAACTATTTCAGTGCCCATTTTTCACGCCACTTCTCTACTAATCTCAGCTTTCTTTTTTGGGAATAAAGTTATTAGTTGAGCTGCTGTAGTCTTGATCTTATGTCCAACCCACGGAAGTCATTCATCAATATTTCAATCATTATCAAATAGAACATCCTTCGGATGTACTACCACAGTCTTAATATCCTCTGTTTCTTTATCATAAAAGTATTTCAAAACCATGTACTTACCTAATAACATATGTCTTAATCACTTTTCATTTTTCCTTTGTATCTTCTGTCTTTTGAATATCGACATAAGAACTTTTTCCCAGTCCCTAGCCAAAACAATTGATTCATTTGAGTTCTGTGCTGGCAATACATTTGGTGCTGGAATATTTGCTGTAGCAATAGGAATAATCGTTTCTATCGATAGAAATATCCTATTATAGTTAATCCGTTTACTTTCTCATTCAAGCTGTGTTCCCAGGTAATAACGTTTCCATCTCTCATATTCTTGATTCAACTTCGTCTTCTTTTCTTTTGACGAATCCATCCAGTTATTCGTAATCTTAATCAGATCAGCATCAACAATAGAAAGCTTGAGTTCCTCAAGTTCCTGTCACGTTTTTCATTCCTGCTTATCTTCTACCATCGAGGCATTTCATCCTCAAAACATATTACTTATGTAACTGGCCATAATGTGTATCTAGTAAATATTACCTTCATTATACACTATATATGGTGTGTTGTAAAAAGCTTTATTTTTTACTTTACCTCCGCCAATCCTTAACCATCTTCGGCATAATTAAATTCTGTTCCTGCTCAATTTGTCACTGAAGATTGACTGTTGGCGCAATACGTTGTCCTATTTTGTGAGTTCTCCCACCGGTATAACTCGCATCATCCGCTCACCCTTCACTTAACACCGCTTGCCAAGCTATTGCCAATGACATCACACAATCATCATTAAATCCCTGAGCCGCTTCCATTTTATTCTCATCTACATATTGATAGACTTTCATCTCATTGAGTGTCGTCGTATCCGATATTCGTATTTTTTGATTCTGTAAAGCAAGCTGCAAGTCTCTAATCGCTTTTTGTTTAGTGCTATTAGTAGTAGTGAACCCCACCTTCCGTGTTTTCTTTTCGGTAACTTTGTCATATTTAATCTGGTAAAATAAATTTGGATAATCTTGAATATGTGGAATAAATGCTAATCAATATCAACTATTTGTCTCAAAAGATAGAAGTGCTTCATTGTACTTTCTACACTTATCCATCACATTCTGAGCAAATACATCAATTGGCTCCTGACTTCTATACGTTTCTACTACCTGTCCAGTGTCCACATTAACAAATTGAGCTACAGACCAGTCAATCGAACTTCAACTAGCAAGATCAACTCCACAGGCAAACCGTCACATATAATGTAAATCAGTCTCAGGCCGTACTGGTAATACTACTAAATACTTGATATCGAATACTGGCCTTCAACTCTGTAAGAACTCACAATCAAACTCCTGCGCCCAATCAGATGTTGTATATCAAATCGTCCTCTGTTCCTTGCTCCACGGACTTTCCCATTCTCACCATCCGTCCGTTGGATCTTTCCTTTTTGTCTTATCTTTTCCAAAAACTGGATGATGAGTCCAGTGGAACTTTAACTTTAGAAATGAGTTTTTCTGAGAGAAGATATCGTAGAATTTGTTTCAGGTTCAGAACGGTGTAGATTGTACTATGATCTGTCATCATGTAGACAATGTTGGTGCTATAGAAGCCCAAACATCAGCTCCAGGCATTTTACTTTTTGCTCATGGGAATCAACTAAACTCATCAATTATTACTAATCAAGCAGTGAATCACGCTCAGGCTCTCTCTGTCGCTGGAAGACTTTTGATCATATTCTTATTCTTGAATTCCAGTGTAGTTTGATTTGACTGTAAAAGAGCAGATTGTAATTCTTTTGGCAAATTCTCATACATAATCCTTATTTTCCTCAATATCATCTGTGCATATTCTTCACCTTTGGACAGGAGGAGAATATTATTTCACGGGAATATTGACTTCCACAGTGCAAATGCAGCTGCTAGTGTTGTAAATCACAGCTGTCTTGACTTAAGTATGTAAATAGGTTTTCATGTTTTGTATCATTGAAGTGCAGTTTTTTGATATTCGAAAGCTTTGAAAGGAACTAATCCTTTTCAACTAACTTCAATCATACAGAATGTGTCGACGAAGTAAGCGGGATCTTGCAAGCATTTAACGAGGATTGCTTCTGTAATCTTGATTTTTCCTGGTATTTGGGGAATACTAGACATGTAACTAAAATTTATGGAAATATTTTGATTTATAATTGTGCTGATAATCTGAGTGACAATAGGTTATTGCCTGGGAAAGTATATGGATAGAGAGCGGTTTAAGCAAGATTTGGCTTCTACTACAGAACAAGTGCAAGCGAAGTTTAGTCGAAATAAGATAACAAAAATTAAATTCAAATAATATGGGTTTCCTGACTCCCCGAAAGGAATACGAAAAATATGTAGACATTTCTAGAACTAAGAGATGTAAGAAATTGTGATGCGATATTCAGTGTCAGGAGGATTTTGATACTGGAATGAAATACTACTGTGATGAGTGTGGAGCTTCGTTTGTGTTGAATAAAGCAGCAGATTGAACATTTGATAAATATGCTGATGCTTTTTTGAATCGTCGTAAAATGATACAAGTGTGGATGAAACAGGAATGGCATGACGCTTATTGATGGAATAATGAGAGACAGGAGCGTCTACTAACACATTGATTCGTTGATAAAGTGGAATCGGAAGATGCTCCAGAAGGATTTGATCCTAGTTTGGGGAGTGTTTAGATTTTAAAATAGCACAATGAAAAGTTATAAGTTTTTATTGTGGTAGATTATTTGATGTGATAATGGGAGGTTGCCTGGGTTTTGTCAAGGATGAAAAAAATTGTAATGCGGATACTTGAGGTCTCAGAGAAATTTTATTGGAGCAGGCCGAGGGCTATAGTACCCCCACTCCCCCCACCTATCACATATTTAGCACAGAAAACACACGCTATATGTAGCGTGCCACCTCTTAAATGTGGTGTGGTTTTTTTAAGCGTGGGGGATTTGGCTTTCCTTAGGCAAATAGTAATCCTGCACAACGCGTATTGTGCAGGATTAAATAAACATAAAGATAAGCTTTGTCAATTAATCCTTAAGATCTTCAATTGTGTCACTATCTATAGTGAATGCGTCTAAATTGTCTGTGTTTGCCTGGGTAATGCCATTTTCAGCGTTATTAACTACAGTCAATACATTATTAATGTTTAATATTTGAGTCGAGGCGGTGTCTGTTTGTGATTTAGTTAGGCCTAACACGTCTAGCATTTTAAACAAATTAGCGTCCTGGCTCCTTTCAGACCTTCAGCTTTCTTCAGTTCGCTGTATAAGTTTATTCTTGACATAATCCTCAGTAAAATGAGTTTTTAAATAATTAGCTAGATAAGCTTTTATTTTTGGCTTGTGTAGTAGTTCGCTACTCATATTTGGTAGTGAGTTTTTGCTGACATCTCAATAAGCACGTCTAACACTTTCGAAAGCGTTTCAAGTTACAATAAACTCTTGCGCAAAAGTTAATTCCTTTAATGTCATTCAATACTTTTTACCGTCAACGCTTTCAGCTATTTCTATACCTCAAACGGTAACACCATTATTACTAAAACTGGTTATTTTCTTTGGCTTTGTCTTAACTGGCATAAACAAGGGATTATTTATAATTAGCCTTATTTTAGCCAAAAATCGATCATATTGCAAAAAAACAAGCCTTAAACTTTCGTTTTAAGGCTTGTTTAAATGTGTTTGCTTGTGTTTATACCTAGTCTTTGCTTATAAGTACGTGGATAATAGGAATTAATACAAGCGGACATAATAGGATTAATATTATTAACATAATACCAATAAAGATTTTTTCCTTATACATATTGATAAATGTAAATAATAAAATGAGCAAATATGATTAATCAAATATACATTGAGAATCAAAAGCCGATAATAATTAAGTGTTGTTTTAGTGACATAATTATTTATTAGTAATTTGTTGTTAATGGATAGATTTTTTTAATTGTTTTGTTTATTGTTTTGAATTGATTGAATAGATTTTGTTTAGTTTCTAAATCTAAAGAGTCTAACGCGTCGCGCTCTTGTGTTAGTAGCTCATAGATAAGATCTAAAACGGATTGATCTAAATGTTTTGCAAATTTTAAAGCTTTGTACTCAATACAATTTGCACACTCTTTGCCTTGTAAACATTCCGGCTTGCATTCGATTGATTCGCAAAGGGCAAGCGCCTTTTCAATTTGTGTTTTTTTCATTGGTGTAATGATTAAATAATAAAATTGAAAGGGCCAAGTGATTGGCCCGCTCTATTTGTTATTTAGTCGTGGTCCATTTGCTAGGAATCGCGCTAGGATCTGGTGCAGGTTCTTGGCATTCCCAGGTTGTAGCGTTGTTAGGTTTTTCTATTGCGCACACCGGGCAGCGATTGCCTTGAAATACAGATCAATAGCATTCTCAAAAATGATTAGTGCCGATTTGTTTTTTCTTTCCGCATTCTTTGCAGGCGTAGGCCTTTATTTTATACGGTGTAGGTTTGAATTTTTTCATAGTTATTTGATTGTTAAGTGAATGTAAATTTTTTGTAATAATTCTTTAGTATCAATAAATATTTCTTGATCGTTGTTATATTGTACTAATTCAATTAGTTGCACTTTAGTTAATCATTTTATTGATTGTCTAAAGTCTGATAGATTGCCGTTAATGTAATTGTCTAGGATCTTATCCATTTTGTTTTGTTGCATAGTGTTATTTAGTTTTTTTAATTAGTTCCATTGTTTTATCAAAATCATAAGAATACCCGAATTGTAATTCGGCTTTAGTTGAAACGTATCCGCTTGATTCTATTGTAAACGTGTAACGTATGAATTTATTTTCATATGATCCGCTTGTAATATCTCAATTGTCATTATGTGAGTATCAATTAAATAAGTGACTAGTCTTTTTCAAGTAGTCTTTAACTTTGTTTTGTTTAATTATTGATTTTTCTTTCCTTGCCTTGTTAAGCTCTAAACAAAAATCAATCCATTTTTGGATAGTTTTTTTATTCAGTACTTTAAAATTGTTAGGCCTTGGAATTTCAAACTTATCATTATAGTCGATATATTTAAAACTTTTGTTTGAAAAAATTCAATAGTGATCCCGGTAATTTTTCCCGTTTATTTCAATATCGTTTTTTTCATCTAAATATATTTTACTACAATCGTGATAACTGTAATAATACATTTTAGCTTTAAATCCTAGCGCGTTTAATTCCTTAACAAGGTTTAAATCGTTTGTGTATTGCTCAATACGATACTTATTAAGTTGGCCGCCGTTGTATTCTATCGCTAGAATATCTTTGACTGTTAAAATTGCCTTTTTGTTTTTTGCCGGTGGTGTTTGTTTGTTTGTCATTGTAATAATGATTAAATAATAAAATTGAACGGATCAATTGTTTTTGATCCGCTCTATTTGTTATTTAGATCAAGTCAATTATATTCTTGTAACCGTAGCGCCTAAAGCTTCAGGAATAATATTTTTTTCAAACTCTTTTTAAATGCTGGTGAATGTCGGCCGTTTCAGCTTCCGATACATAAAATATTTCTTTATTGTCTAGCCTTTGCCAATTGCAAGGCGGCAAGCATTCCAGCATATCAAAAAAATGTGCTTCCGTGCATTGCTTCCATTTTCCGACGTTGTAAGTTTTATCGTCGGCCGCGTCTATTATTTTAAACGCTTCTTTTTCAGGTAACAATAAATTATCTTTTCAATAATCTTTTTCTAAACTTTTTAAATAGTTTTTTGTTTTTTCTGTTAAATCAGGCTTTCAATTTTTTAGATCCGGCCTAATAACTGTTATTACATTGCCTTTTTTGGGATCAATTAAGTATAATAAAATACTTTTTGCCGGTGCTTTTGTTGTTGTTGTCATTTTTTTAAATGATTAAATAATAAATTCAAGGCCCTTAATCATAAGGGCCAAGTAATTATTTTCTAAGTCACATTAGTAATATTTCTTGAAACGTATTTTTTCAGTAAAACATATTTCATTTTTTTAGTTCGAAAGTATCAATGCCAGTAATGGAATAAAGATTATTTAATAATGAAGGATTAAAACGCTGACTACTTGTCAACTCTTTTTCTACCTCTTTTTTAAATAATCAATCAAGTAGATCTAACATTGGTAAATCTTTTTCTACTAAATCTTTACAATCCTTTAATCAAAATAAAATATAATCACTAGCTTTTTTTGCTAGTCGGTATCTTTGATCTAAATAATCAAAATCGATTTTGTAGCTTTCGACTTTACCGTTTAATATTTCTTGAATATTATTTGCTTGCCATTTAATAGCTAAGTAGCTATTTGTAAAATAAAAATACTTATCTTTATAGTAAATATGTTTTATTTGTTCGTTGTAACTTCATTTTACTAAAGTCATGAGAATTTTAAGATCTTTTTTTTGTAGTCTTAAATCAAGGCCGTTAATGTTAGGTAAATTGTTTTGCATAATCTTAATAAGTTAATTTATAAATGTTTAATAATTAATTCTTGAACTACCGACGTTTTTGTTTTTAATTGTTTTTTACTTTCGACTTCCAATTTTTCGACCGCAACTGGATGTAGCCTAAATGCTACCATCTTTTTTTTTGTCATAATATTTTTAGGTTAATAAATACTTAAGTTGTAAAATTTCTTTGTCTATCTGTTCTACTATAGACTTGTGTTTTTTGAGCTGTTTTTTTAATTGCTTTAGCTCTAGCAATTCGATTGTTTGGTTTTGCATTTTTGTTTTTGTTAATTTTTAAATAGTGAGCCTTTTTAGATCGTGCTTAGGATTGTTTATTATTTTCTATAAGTTATCTTTGGATTTTTGCCATCTTTGTTATCTAGTGACAAGCTAATGTTTACATATTCTTGCTCACCGTTTTTAAAACTGTTTCCCATCCATTCGTTATTTTGCATGCTGTCAGTTGCTAGTGTTGCTTTTTCTCAATACCTCGAGTAGTTATCTTGAACGTTAAACTCTACTATCGCGTCATCATCATACCTTTTAATAAGGTCTTTTAGCCGTTGAATTGTCATTGTTTTTGTTGTCATAAAAATGTTTGTTGTTAATTAGTTAAATTAGTTAATACCCTTTTAGTATAGCTATTGTTTATACAATGTCAAGCGTTTCTTTATCTTTTGTTATACATTAACACGTTAAAACACCACTACAAGCCAAAACAACAGCTTTAAAAAGTATCAAAAATGTGTTATACTTAATAGGATATAAAGATTGCATAATCTTAATAAGAAAAAAGCCCACTCGAGAGAGAGGGCTTTTTACTTGGCTTAAACATGCCGAATGCTTTCGAAAACGATTTAGAAAATGCTACTTTTACATTATCTTAATAACTCCAAGTTCAGCTACGTTTAAGAGTTGATCCACTGTAATCACTCATAGCTGCCCGCCATTCCTATCAAGCATGAGGTAATTCTCCTTATGGAACGTAATCCGCTTAACATAATCTAGTGACACAAGGTCTCCATCAAGGTTTTTTAGAAAGATTTTTTTCATATTATTATTGTTATTGATATATCGGTGGACATCGGTGGACATCGGTGGACATCGCTTTTCACCCAATGTCAACCGCTCTCCAGCCCTTCCTTCTGCTACAGAGAGAGTGTAGTGGACAGGTGGACATAGAAAAACACTCTCAGGCCACACTATTCTCTACTCTCCTCTTCTCTACTCTCCTCTACTATATATACTATTTAAAGTTATATATATAATGTCAACCCGTCAACCCAACCTTCCTCCCAGGCCACCTCAAGCCATCCCGAACGGTTGACATACGGTGGACATTGGTGGACAAATTTGGCCAAAGTTGACCTCTATTCTATGAAAACACCCCATTTTGACTTCCCATTAAACTTCATTTTCTTCTTAGAATACTTCGAATCTACCCAAACATACTTCCTAAAATTATCCCTACTATTTCATTTCTCAGGCAATCACATCTCCTCCATAAAATTCTCAATCAAAATAGCGAACCTAGGTAATTCATACCTATCCCCCTTATATTCCTCCTCAATCCAATCCCAAAACCTATCCTTATCCTCAACACTTCTCCCCTCTAACTCTCATTTATCCTCGTTCTCTAAAGCTCTAAACTCCTCCATAGCCAATACATCCTTATAATTCTCCACCAACCACAACAAAAAATTTCATACAATCTCCTTATCCCTAACCACCTTATTTATCCTATTCCCATCATTAGGCTGGATCTCAGGCCCAGTCCTAATAATACTAAATCTCCTATTACCTGTGCCAGTATCCAAATGCAAAGGCTTTGGACTATTACTACTAATAATAAACCAAGCGGGGTTATTCACTCTATATTGCACTACTCACTTCTGGTTCACAGTTATATTCTCAGCCATAACATAATTCTTCAACTTAGTTATCATTCTCCGATCATCTCTAACACTTCCTGTAACTATCTCTGCAAACTCTACAGCCATTGCATCTCCTTTATACACATCGAATTGACCAATAAGGTCGTCCTGTTTCAAATTCGCAATCACATTATCTACTCACAGGATAGTAGAAAGTAGATTCATAAAAGTTCCTTTACCTGAGCCACCTTGACCATGAAATACAACACAAGGCATCATAAAATCATCCATATTTTGATACTTATACAAGATAGCCTGGTGGATATACTTAACATTCTCCTCCTTATTCCCACATAAATTATTCAATAAAAACTCAATATCAGGATGTAAATCAGGCTTACAGCCTAACTTCTTAGGATTTAAAACCTCATCCTTCCTAAACAAATTCAAACAATCTGGCTTATCCTTAAAACTATAACAAATATCCTCATACTCTGGAATATCACCATCCATCTTTAAAAATCTCAACCCATCATGCTTCACACTTAGTTCAAAAGCAACGGAGCTAGACTGCTTAAATATCTTCAATGGCTTGTAATAAAACTTACTCAAAGACTTAATATAAACATATTTATGTCCTTTATTTATATCCTTACCCCCCTTCTCCTTCCCTTTTTTATCCTTTCCATCCTTTCCATCCTTTTTCCCATCCTTCCCATCCTTCTTTAGCGGTTTTGGGGATTTTGTTGGATCTCAGAATTCTTGGATGTACCAGGCACGGATATCAGATTTACTACTCTTATAGTACTCACAGAATTGGATCCACGTTGGACCTCACTTCGTACCCTTTGGAACTCAGATAGTTCAATCTTCAACTATCCAACATCAAGTCCGCTCACCAGCACACCATATCTGTCCATCGATTATCTCCAATTTCTCACCACCCACCAACCCACTCCCACTTAGCTTAAGAAGTATCGATGCATTATCAGCCGCCGCCATTATATTCCACAGGTCATTAGGATCTTTAGTATAAGTATTAAGAGATCATTTAACATTCTCATTTTTATTACTTAACACTTCAACTCCCTTAACCCGCTCCACAGGCTCCTTTTTAACACTACCTCAAGGAAACACACTCAACATCTCAGCCTCCTCATACTTAACATTAGGCTCAAAACTCTTAACCTCAACCTTAAATCTACTATCAGGATCCTTAGCATGGTCGAAGCCTGGGAACCTCAAAACTCTTGAATGATCAGAATATAAAGATGAGTCTCAAACATAATACTTACCCAGGCCACTACAAACCAACTCATAATTCTCGAATCCTCAGTCTTTAGCAAAATAATAGATATGAAGACTATTTTTACTTTCAATCACCAGTGACGGAGAAATAGGGGCCTTTTTTATCAACTCATACTGCTTCTCCTTACTCAAACTATCACATTCAACAATCCAAGTACTAATACCAGTGCAAACATTCTTACCTCTTTCACCTACTTCCATAGGATTTACACTAAAAAACACTCAGGCTCACTTCTCATTCTGACTATTCAAAAAATCCATGTTAGTAATCGTTTTGAATGGGATTATCTTTGCATGGATTCTATCTTCACCTTCCCTACGCTTCTTCAGGTCATCAAACGTTTGGACGGCACACTCTTTAATTCTAGGATAGTCAGTTAAAAAGCGCTCAAGCAGTGTTTTTGGCATAACAAATGGGTTAAATGATAGTGCCTATCTAAGATACACTATTTTATTAGAAATAAAAATGAAATAATTTGACGTGACATCATTATGATTCTAAATAACTCTAAACAATAGCAAAAAAACTCTTGACAATGCTTTTTGATATCATTATGATTCAGTCAAAACGAATCTAAAATACATTAAATAACATCATTATGACTAAGAAACAAATCACTTTGAGGCTAAACGAGGCGACTCTTTTAGAGGCTAAAGACATCGCAGAGAGTGAAAACCGTACCATTTCGAGTCTCTTAATTGACTTAGTAATGGTCTGACTCAGTTCTGAAAAATATGCTCAGTACTGATTTAGAAGAAAAAACTATTCAAATAATTCTTGACCCCCATCCCCATGGACGACTATTTAAGCGAAATCGTAAAAATTAAGGACCGTACCGAGTACATTCTTAAAACTTACCCAGACACACGGAACTCAGACAAACTCCTAGTAAAGAAATACTGGGAAGTGTTCGATGAATTCTTTATTGATGCAGATCACGAAAGACTTTTTGAGATCACACACTTTAGTTCAGTTGTTAGATGTAGAGCTCATTGTCAAAATACAATGTGACTATATAGAGCTGACAAACAAATTGAAAAAGAGAGAGAAATTAAAAAAGATGCAATGCATGCATGATTTAACCCCGCAGACGAATGACAGATTTAAAAAACCAACTCCTATTCCTAGATTGTGAGACAACCTCAGCAGAGAAAGATGCTAGACTAGTTCAGATTGCCTATGCTCAATGAGATTGAGAGATACAGGATCACTTGTTTAAACCACCAGTGCCAATATCAATCGGTGCGATGGCAATTCATCATTTAACTAATGAGATGGTGAAGGATAAGGATGTATTTCAAGAGTCATTGGTGTTCCTGGATGTTCAAAATATGTCCAGAGACTCTATAGTAGTGGCGCACAATGCGAAGTTCGATCTCAACATCCTTAAGAATGAATGAATTACTGATACACCAAGACACATCTGTACTTATAAAGTAGCTTACACTCAGCTAGAGAAGGCAGAGAAGCACACACTTCAATACCTCAGGTACTTCACAGGCCTCTATGAGTTCCTACCAGAGAATGTTCATGCTCACGATGCTCACGATGATGTTTATGTTCTAAGAGATTTGTTTAACTATTTAACACATGAGTTCACAATCGAAGAAATGCTTGAGATTAGTTCAAAACCCCTCCTACTCAGGCAATTATCCTTTTGAAAGCATAAATGAATCCCATTAGCTCAGGTCCCAAAGTCCTACCTTACTTGGCTAGCAGCTAATTTTGAATTTGATGATGATGGGGATGATTTGAGATACACGTTGAGACATTATTTGGGGCAGGTTTGATATTAACTAACATTATATTATGGACTTATCAGAAAAACTTTACGAAGACTTCACCACTCAGGTCTTACCAAAAATACAAGAGTGACTTGTTATCACAAAAGATTATGCCTTTGAGCTGGGAGAAAGATACATTACCTATTTAATCGTAACAGATTCATTATTGATATTCTTAAGTTTAATTCCAATTATGATTTTTATTAGACTTAGTTTTTATGTAATTCCAAGATGGGATGGTGACCAAGTTGAAGAGCCTATTGCTATATCATGGTTTATAACCTGATTTTGTTCGATATTTGCTGTTGTATCTGTTATAATTAACACCTGAGACTTAATCAAAGATATTTATATTCCTGAAGTTCGTATTTATGAAGAAATGCAAATAACCAAGTAAGACGATGATTAAATTTACATACATAACCGACTCAGGCAAAGAATATGATTGAGAGATTGAAGATTGAGTTATTACTACGCCTGGTGATATGTCAGAATATGACCATACCTCACTACTGATAGAATTAGAAAACAATAGGTGGAGAGAATATCTTAAAAAATAAAAACTTATGTGAAACCGACAATGCGTACTGTGCCACACTTACAAAAAGAAGGATTGAACATGTTGAAAATGTGGTGATGAGCCTAAGACTAGGCGTGAAGAGCAGATAATAAGATGTATGGATGATTTAGAAAGCTTCCTAGATGCTAATGTTAAAGCTCCACATGATGGGATTATCTTACGAAAAGTAAGAGTTCTAATGTGAGTGCTGAAGGCTATGGATACCAAGGATGAGAATAAATCTTTAATTTAAATATTATGAAACCTGAACACGCAGTTGGTGCTATGATAACAATACTTATATGAATGTGAATATTTGTAGTAAATGAAATATACCACTACTGTGACAATCTAATAATAGCACATGAGGCCTGCATTGAAGATAAAGACTGTATGATAACAGTTGATGACAACAGGAGGTATAATAAATGTAATAAATAATATTATGAAAAAAGTAATCTTGCAGGTGCCTATCTACGTAAAGCTAGATGCCAAATGGATCTGTCAGAAGATCAAGGTGGAGAAATCTAATAATAAAGAGATCGTTTGTATGCTTGTATGAAAAAGCCAATGGGATCGTATCTACAAAGAGGTAGATGGACTAAGATTTACTGGCGCATCATTTTGGACCAGCCTAACTACTGAAAAGATAATGGCATCCTGAGTAGCAATACATAACCCCAAAATTTATGATTACGAAGCTAGAAGAGCAAAAGCGTTCAGTCTGGTGTCTACTAAATGAACTGGAGCAGATGCACAATGCACTGAGTCTCGAGGAGTACTTCAATCATTATGTAGAAAATGGGCAAAGGTTTTCACCGATGTTTTGAGTAGATTTTGTTTGTGCATTAAAGAAACACGAAATAAAACATGACAAAGAAGACGTAAAGTTCTCGATGAGTGAGTATAGTGAGAGAGAATATATGAAAAGCGGTCCAACGATGGATAAGATTATTGTGGCGAGGGAGTATTTGGCGGATTATTATCAAGAATGGTTAAAATAAAATTATAAATTATGAACATATATACAACCTGGGTAGCATTTTGGATATTTTGCGCAGTAGCCGTGTGATGATGTCAAATGGCGGTAACCCATGAGGCTAAATATAAAAATCAATGTGAAATAAATAAAACCCAATAAAGTGGAACGAGAAGTTTGACTCAATCATAGGCCCTACTGAAGAACTGAAAGGCTCTACGCCTGCCAAAAATGCCACACAGGCAAACCTCTATCTGAGCTAGTAGAAGTACACGAACAACAAGTGTGTGTTCCTTGTATCCAAAAATATAAAAACAAATGACAGAAACAGCAATCAAAAGAAGACGTTGTACAAAATGCCTAGAGATGAAAACTTATGCTAGGTTTCAAAAGTGCAAAGCAGCAATCCTTTGAATAAGGAGCATCTGCAAGGATTGCCGAAATTTACAGACAAAAGCATGGAGGAAAGCCAATCCAGAGAAAGATAAGGCTCACCAGGTGAAATACTACAGATCAAATAAGAAGAAGATTAAGAAATATAGAGCCGACTGGCAACGTGAACATAGAAAGATGACTCAATATATGGATCGAGTTAAGAAGAAGCTTAGAGACGAATCTGAGGCTGAAATGGAGTATCATACAGAACTAGCTAAACTATTAACTAAAGCATAATGTCATTTAAAGAAAAAGATTTCCAGCGTGAATTCACCCAGGCAATAGGCATCTGGACTAGTAGACTAGCAAAGCATATAGTCTACCACAAAATCAGTGATATGAGCATGGACAAGAAACCTTGTGATTGTTTCCTACTAATAGATGCACATTGTAAAATGATGGAGCTTAAGATCCATAAGAGGGAGACGGCTTGGCCCTTCAGTAAGGTAGAACCCCACCAGAAAAAAGCATTAGACAACGCTATCCTTAGTTGAAACCAATGATATGTCATTATCAACATTAGGATTCCAGGTGCTGGCACAACTCTCAAAGAAAACTGGGTAGCAATCTTCAGCTACGAGCACATATTCTTCCTTGAGCAGATAGCTAAACGTAAATCCCTGACATTAGAAGTGATCAAGCAGAAGGCTGACTACTTAGTTAGGAAAGATAAATGATATTGGAACCTTGAAGACTTTCTACTGGGTAAGAAGAGGTTAATAACCTCTGGTGGACTTTAAGAAGATGGCTTTTCTCAATGCCATGAAAAAAAAGAGAACTGAGGCTGCTCGAGTCAAGGAGGCCATGAAAGGTGATAATACCATGAAAATTGTAAGGCAAAAGATAGAAGCAGAGCGGATTAACCCGAAGGATTTACCTTTTTAGGAAAAAAGTCTTGATTTATTAAACTTCACGTGCTATAATATAAATACAACTAACTTTAAAATTATGGAAAGAATACAAATAACATTAAGGCTACCAAAAGATTTAGTCGACAAACTAGATCAACAAATAAAAGAGCAGGGATGATATCAAACAAGACAAGATATTATCAAGGCAATACTATTTCAAAATGTATAGATTAGAAGATTACTACTCAGCATTCTTAATTGCTGAGATGATAATAAAAACTTTTACAAAAATAAAAACAAAACTATGAAAAGATTCCAAAAGTACGAAGACGTACAACCAACCTGACTTATCCAATTAGCTCAATCTCTACCACCTGATACCTATGTATCAATTGACTGGGGCTATCACGTTTACAAAGTTCTAAAGAATGAGCAGTGAAGGATAGACATCAAAGTGGACTACAATGATATTTATTTAAAATAAAAACTATGAAAAACCTAAAACAAGCTTACATTGAAATAGCCATATTCACTGTCTTATGCTTAATAGTAATGGGACTAGGATGTGCATTGTTCACAGCAATTGAAGAAAGAAATCATTACACCCATGAGTGGGTGATATAAATAAGTGGTGGTAAGGAAAGTAAAAGGAGAATGGGACTTTAGTAGAAGAATTAGGTCTGAAAAGGGGGTACATTTGCAAAACCCTGCTGGCTAGCAGCTGAAGAATCCAACTACTAAGGGGATACCTCACCTGCCACCACCAAATAATTTAACCAAATAAAACTATGAAAATAGAACAATGAAAAAAATATAAATGTTTAATACATATAGGAGCCTTTGAAAAAGATGATATTGTTACACCTATTTGAATTTGAAAAAACTGTTGAATAATAGCTGAAGACTTTGAATATGTTACATTGGAAAATGAAAATTGAGACCGTAGATACGTATCTCTTAATGTATTTCAATACTGTTTTAATGATATAATTTAACCAAATAAAACTATGAAATACATATCTTTAGAATTGGCAAAGAAACTTGCAGAGAATTGATGTGAGTTAGAGAGTGACAAGGTATGGTGTGCATGGAAGTATGAATGAAAATGGAGATTACTAGATGAAGATAAAAATACTCCTAGTAATAGAATAGCTGCCTATGATTTAATATGGGATATATGTATTAAGTACAAAAAAGCATTTTTTTGAAATACATCAAGCAAAGCATTAACAAGTAATATATTTAATTACCTCCAAGATTGAAAACAGCAAGAAGCAGAAGATTTAATTTGGTCTAACTGCTTATTTAACACCTAACCAATAAAATTATGAACACAATTCAAAGAAAAATAACTCTAAAATGGGACATTGACAAGCTTTATGATGAAGTGGATGACCTAATAGATGACCTTGAAGAGCATTATCAAGAAAAAATAGACAAACTAGAAGATGAAATACAAAAATTATCAAACAAACTAGATGAATATGAAAAAAATTAAAGACTTTAAAGTTTGAGATGTATGCAGAGCAGATTATTGATATGTTCAGATATTAGAAATTTTGAACACTAGACCTGTTAAAGCAAAATGTCTACACAGTAGTAATACAGATTTTAGCTTTTGCTTCAAGAGAATGTTTAACCTTAGAGATATTACTTTTGTGAAAAATGAGCCTATACCGCACTGAACAATAATATCATGTTCCCTTTAAATAACTAACAAAAATACAAATGAAAAAACAAAAAAAACTCCACATCCTCTGAGCAGCTACAAGTGTTGCTCTCCTGGCTACAATAGCTACAGCAGCCACTCTATGAGCTGAAGACAGAATTAGAGAGGCTAACGTTAAAGAGGCTCAGGAAATCCAAATCAATCTACATCAAGTAAACACCCAAATCAGAAGTCAGATAGATGACTTAAAAATGCAAGCACAGGTCAACAGCAACGAATGGTTACTACAACAAGCAGTAATTGATGAAAACACAGTGCAGACTGCATTCAGAGTAAAGAAGCTATGAGCTGACCCACATATCCAAAGATTAGTGAACTACGCGTATGAGCTGTGAGGGCGTGACTTTGTACTAACCCTTGAGGCGGAGAATTGAAATTGGACTTCCAATAGAGTGCATAACAAGCCCTACTGGAGAAACTGAAGAAAATATAATGACCACGGTCTGTGTGGCATATCAGATTACTACCATCCTCAGGTAGTAAGCCATCCACAATTTACAGATCCGTACTGGCAAATTAGAAAATGCCATGAACTGTATGAAGGTTGAACTAGATTTTATTGATATGATGTACGTGGACGAGTAGCTTGAAACTTTAATTTCTAACCTAAATACTATGAACACACCAACTAAAAGAGACATAGCTCTCAACCAATCCAAGATGGACTGTGAGTTTATCTTAAATGCCCTTAGAGATGCTTTACTAAAAATGGAGCAAGCAAATGAGCTGGAGTGAGCAGCTAGGATTAGGAAGATAATTAAGGATACTGAGGAAGATTTAAATAATAATAAATAATAATAAATAATGAAGAAACTTAAACAATTTTGGACAAAACTATGGTGTCAACATGAGCTGATAACTCTGAAGGACAAAAACTGTGTAATAAGAATATGTAAAAAATGTTATCACTTAAGTAGTTTTTGACATAACTGAAGTATATTTAACACAGACAAATAGAGGAAGATTTAAATAATAATAAATAATATGAAAAAGAAAGTATGGGAGTTAAAGCCCTGAGACAAATGGAATACATGAAGTGAAATCCTCACTTTTAGAAAAATGGATTGAATGTATGGTCAATGGTTTAATGAAAAGAAAGATATAAAAGTCTGACATAAAGATAGCTATGAACTTTGAGAAGACTGAATGTATACTTAACAAAAACAAAATATGAACTACGAATGCCATGATTGCTGAGCAGTAATCAAATGAAAAGACAGCATGATCAAACACATAGAAACTCACATTGATGAGTATGACAACTGTGCTGACACCTGTAGATTAGAGAAGCGGAAATTATTAAAAGACATTATAACTTAACCATAAAAACTATGTCCAAAAAAGAAGCCCAAAAAACAGAGGTGGCAACTCTAACGGTTCCTCAACATGTTCAAGACAATGTTGACTCAGCACAAAGCTGAACACAGATGTACGGTGACGTAACTGAGTTACGTGTGTACAATCCAGAGATTTGAAAAGAAGCTGACCCCGATAAGGTTGGTAAGATTTTCATCGGTAAACCATCGGAGTGAATTGAGTTCTGAGATTCAATTGAAGGCACAATCCTTCATGTTAAGAAGTCCTGGGCTTGATGGGTACCCAATGAGTACTGAGGCAAGGATACCTACTACACAAATGAGCTGTGAGTATGGGATAAGGCCGTGAAGCTCAAGTGAATTAAACAGACAGGTGAAAGCCCATCTGATAGAGAAGAAGTGTTTATTTGAACTGGTTCAATTGAAAACTTTTATAAGTTGATTCAAGATGAAGCTGGACCTTTCTTTAGAAAGACAGCTGAAGCTATGGATGGATCTATGTATCCAGTAAGTTGGCTTGATAGAGTGAACATGCTTTACATTAGAACTGAGAAGGGTGAAACATTTAGACTAAATCCTAAGAGTTCATTCTGAAAATGGAATAATGTTAAGCCTTGAACTATTGAGCAGTTGAAAGTGGATGCTACAAATGAGTATAACATGGCTACAAAGAAGAATGTTAAAACAGTTGATCTATCTGTAGTTAAATTCAAAGCTACCGTTTGAACTACTGAGGTGATGTGAAAGATATTTTACGTACTCAAGTGGGAGTTTAAGGGATTTACTGAGAATGATTTACTTAAAGAAGCTCAGGAGGTTAAGAAACTTATCGAATCAAATAACACTGAGAACTTTCCTAAGACACTAGATACATTGCCATCGAAGGCTGCGGACATGAAAATGATTCCAGCCAAAGTAGCATTAGCAGATCCAGAATTAGAAGCTACACCATTTTAATATGAGCTACCTATCACAAAACAAAGGCTACCTGACATCGTCAAAACTTAAAGCATTCTTAGAGTGTCAGTACAAATATAAGTTGCTTTATAAGGATGGCCTAGCGGCGGAAGACACAAAGGCCCTTAAGCTCTGAACGGCTTTCCACCGTCTTTGTGAAGTGTGAATGGTTCAATTTTTTACAGAGTATGAAATCTTGGAACCTCGAAAGAGGAAGTGAGAGTATCCCCACAGGATCCCCTTGGCTAATGCTGAGGGGAACCTTGTTATAAGTGCCTGGAAAGAAATATGCAGGCAGCCACTAATGGAGTATGAGACTAAATATAAGAATGAACATCAGATTAAAACAACGCTATATGGGAAGCGGTTGAAGTGAACGTTGGATAGGTTTTCGCTTAAGCGGAAAGAGATACGTGACTACAAATTGGTAGCAGACGTGAGTAAGTTTGCCACAGACTACATGGGGCCAGCTGGATTTGATTATTTCTTTTCAGCTGCTTTCTACTTTCTACTAGTGCAGGAGAAATATGGCGCGAGCTGTGACGTTCTCTTTGATGTAGTAGACAAGACTAAGTCTGGGGCTTCGACAATGTTTTATATTTCAGCTGATACACTCAGGCCACACGTTGACAGAGTGGTTGAATGAATTAAGTTATTCAAAAAAACCAGGACGTTCAAACCTACGGCTGAAAGATGGAAGTGTTTAAAGTGCCCGCTCTACGGATCGTGCAAAAAAAGTATACAAAAGAAGCCTGAAGAGATAACCAATGTTATGTTCTAGCTTTTAACTTCTCAACTTTCTCCTCAAGTGTCAGAGTATTATATCATTTCCTGACAGGATTTTCATAAGTGTAGATGTATCAGCTAGTAAAGAGCACTCAGGCCTCGACCAACTCTTTGACATTTACAACTTTGGTGATGTTGCACTTATGCCTTCACGGATAGTTATCTACAAATCAGAAGTGTCACCACACATCACAAAAACTCACAAGATGTCAGTAGGTTACATCTCAATAGGTTTCTATGTCTTCTCATATAGTGCAGTCTCTCCTGTCTTGATTCATTCACAGCTTGTTTCTGTAACCACAGGCAATGGAAAAACCAGCTTCAACTAACTCCTCATATTGTTCCCAGTCCACCCTATAATAGACAAGATCTAAATTCTTATGTTTCTTGCA